>Ga0080064_1000223_pt2 | contig 121204 bp, 125 predicted proteins | sample Subgrocontami54m_FD_69260 | JGI IMG/M metagenome (GOLD analysis project Ga0080064, IMG submission 69260) | Subsurface groundwater microbial communities from S. Glens Falls, New York, USA - GMW46 contaminated, 5.4 m (SPADES assembly) (version 2) ...
CAGCGCCTTGTGGAAAAAAAGGAAAAAGTTATGTATGAAATGCCGGTTAAACTTCCAAGCGGCAGGGAAGCTTTTTTCAGCGCTATAATGTTTCCGATAATAAATAGCGATGGAAAGGTAACCGGAATTGAGGGATCGGCGCAGGATATCACCGAACGCAAGAAGGCAAATGATGAGCTTATAAAACTTCGGAAAGCAATAGAAGGAACCAAGGAAATAATATTTTTAACGGATAAAGACGGTATTTTTACGTTTGTTAATCCTGGATTTACCGCCACGTATGGTTATGCCCCCGATGAGGTTATCGGAAAGGCCACTCCGCGCATAATCAAGAGCGGGCTTTTAACGGCCAAAGAGTATAAAGAATTCTGGAGCGCTATGCTGAGCGGAAAAGAAATTAGGATCGAAATTAAAAATAAAAGAAAAGACGGAACTATTATTGATATTGAAGGGTCCGCGAATGCTATTTATGACGAGAATAATAATATTATCGGTTTTTTGGGAATTCAGCGTGACATCACCGAACGCAAGAAGGCAGAGAGAGAATTAGCAGAAAGTGCCAAAAAATTCAGAATATATACAGAGAAAGCGCCTTTTGGTATTTTTGTATGCGACGAAAATGGTCGCTATCTTGATGCGAATCCGGCGGCATACGAAATGATCGGATATACAAAAGAGGAACTCTTAAGCAAGAACATTGTAGATTTTTTGGTTCCCGAAACTGTTAACGAGGGGTTACAATTTTTTGATGAATTAAAAACAAGTAGAGCCGCTAAAAGCAATTTTCTTGTCCGTCGAAAAAGCGGCATAAAATTCTGGGTAAATCTAAATGCCGTAAAAATCGATGACCATCATTTTATGGCTTTTTGCGAAGATATTTCCGAGCGCTTGCAAAGAGAGGAACATATAAAAGAATTAAATGAAGTCCGCGGCAAATTCATTGATATTATTTCCCATCAATTGCGGACGCCCCTGACGGCCATAAACTGGAATCTGGAGGAGCTTCTGAAGGGCAATTTCGGCAAATTGGAAGACACGCCGTATAAGTTCCTGGAATCCACTCATCGTGCCAGTACCGAGATCACAGACCGTATTAATATGCTGCTTACGGCCATGGACATTGAAGAAGGGCGCGTGCTGTATGTAAAAAAAGAAGTGGACCTCAATAATCTTTGCGCCCAAGTTATGAATGAAATGCTGAAGAAATGCGAGATGAGAAATCTTTCCTGTTCATACGCTCCTTCGTCAGACGCCGTTCCGCTGATCTATGGCGATAGCGAAAAACTTCGCATGGTAATTGCCATATTTGCGGAAAATGCGGTTATCTACAGCAAAGATAAAGGAGAAATTACAGCGAAGCTTTACGTGAAAGGAGATGCCATCCGGTTTGAAGTTATTGATACGGGTGTCGGCATTCCGCAATCAGAACAACATCTTATTCTCAATCGTTTTTATCGGGCATCGAACGCTTCGGCGATGCAGCCTGACGCATTCGGCCTCGGATTATTTGTCGCTAAAAATTTTATCGAACAGCATCATGGAAAGCTCGGATTTGAAAGTAAAGAAGGAGAGGGTAGTACGTTCTGGTTCGAGATACCTCTCAAGGAGGAAGCATTAAGCGGAAAAATAATTAAATGATTTTTATGCCTACGAAAGAAGAAAAAAAGAAAATATGTGCGTGCGGAAAAGAGAATTGCGCGGATAAAGAAACAAAGAACGAATTGCCCGACACCTGTTGTGGGGGCAACGATGATTTGGGGTGCGCGTGCAGCCATTGAGTAATTTTTATTGACCTCTCGGGCGCGTTACGGTATATAACCCGTGACTGCTCTTTTAGTAATAATATGGAAGATGGAAGGAAAACTACGATGAGCCAAACGACCGGTGCCGAAAATGCGCGTTGGGACTTAAGTCCGCTGTATTCGGGCGTTGAAGATCCGCAGATAGACGCGGATATTGTGCGTCTCGAAGAGATGGCGAAGAAATTCCGCGACTCATACAAAGGAAAATTGTCGCTTCAGCTGCATCACGCGCTCGAAGATTACATAGCGATCTATGAGATCTACGGGAAGCTGCAATTGTTCCTGTATCTTTCGCAGAGCACGGACGTTACCAACGCCGTTGTGAAAGCAAAGATAGCGGATATGGATATGCGCACCAGTCGCATGTGGGGCGAATATCTCACGTTCTTTGAGCTTGAGTTGGTTGCCATCAGCGACAAGGTGCTTGTGCATCTCTACAAGCAGGAGCCCATTGTGCTTAAGCACAAGCCGTGGATAGAACACCAGCGGGTGTTTAAGCCGCATCTCTTAAGCGAACCCGTTGAGGGTGCGCTTACGAAGCGGGCGCCGTTTAGTGTGGGCGCCTGGGCAGAGTTTGCTGATGAGCTTGAAGCCGACCTACGTTTTGATTGGCGTGGGGAAACAAAAGATCTCACCGAGATGTTGCATATCCTTACGGAATCCAAAGACGCTTCCGAGCGTTTTGAGGCAATGACTATTATTAACGACGGCTTTGAGGGCGCGTTTGCAAAGTACAGCGCGCAGACGCTCTATATGGTTGCTGGTTCTGCGGCGGTTGAGCGCAATGAACGCGGATATGCGCATCCTATGGACGCGCGGAATAAAGGGAATCGTATTCCCGATGCCGTTGTTGATGCGCTGCATAAAGCCGTATCCGACGTCGCCGGCCCTCTGGCTCGACGCTATTACCGGCTCAAGGCCGCGCATTTGGGTCTCGAGAAGCTCCGTTGGAGTGACCGTAACGCGCCGATGCCGTTTGAAGATACTACTACTGTGCCTTGGGACGAGGCCGTTGCAATGGTCCGTGCCGCATACGAGCGGTTCAGTCCCACACTTGCGGGTCTGGTGGATGATTTCCTGAGCGAGAGACGCATTGATGCGCCCGGCGTGAAGGGAAAGCGCGGCGGCGCATTTAACTATTCTATGGGTTTGCCCGGCGGGAAGATAACGTCATATGTGTTCCTGAACTATCTTGGTTCGAATCGCGATGCCATGACGGTTGCGCACGAGCTTGGTCATGGCGTACACGGCATGCTCGCCGGCGAGGCGCAAGGCACGCTTATGATGCATGCGCCAACGGCGTATGCCGAAACGGCGTCAGTGTTCGGCGAAATGACCACGTTCAATTTCCTGAAAGAGCGCCTTGTGCAAAGCGGTGATACGAAAGCGCAACTCGCGCTTATCATGGGCAAGATAGATGATATGCTCAATACCGCAGTGCGACAGATCGGCTTCTCGAATTTCGAGCGTCGTCTCCATGGTATGGGCGAAACGTATTCCGCGTGGAGTGAACCCAAGAAGCTTTCTGTTGAAGAACTGGACGCTATCTGGCTCGCAACGCTTGAAGAACTCTACGGCAAAGACGGCGACGTTTTTACGTATGAGAACGCAAATCATTTGTGGGCATACATTTCGCATTTCCACAGACCGTTCTATGTGTACGGTTATGCGTTCGGGGAACTTCTCACGCAAAGCCTTTATTCGCAGTGGCCGCGTCTTGGGGAACGCTTCGAGTCCCTTTATTTGGATCTGTTGCGTGCGGGCGCCACAAAGGATGCCATTGAACTTCTCAAGCCGTTCGGGCTTGACCCCACAACCGATACGTTCTGGGCGAACGGTATTAATGTGAGCCTTGGTGTAATGGTTGAAGAGGCGGAAAAGCTTTCACGCGAACTTGGGATTTCCATCTAGTAACAAAAAACGGTTGGCATACGCCAGCCGTTTTTCTTTTGATGTTATACTAAAAGCATATGGATAAAAAAATGCTGGGCATTGTGGGTGGAGTTTCGGCGGTTCTCTTTGCCGGAGCTTTTTTATATTTCGGCAATAGCGGAAACACCATTGATATTAATGCACTGCCAGGCGCGAATAATGAGGCGCGTAAAGAAGCGCAAGAGATAGTGCGGGATATAAAAACAGCACATGATAAGTTTGAATTGTTGCGCGCGCCCGGTGAATCGTTTGCGGATGAAGTTGTCGGGCTCGAGCAAATGTTTGCGGTTGAAAAATATACCGACGTTATCTCACGAGGCAATCTTTTGAAAGATGAAATAGCCGCACGTATCGAAATACAGAAAAATAAACCGAAGTTTGCGATTACATTTGATGCGGGAGCGGGGATCGGTGCAACCGAGCGTTTGGCGGAATATCTCGGCGCATCGCGCGTAAAAATAACTTTTTTTGCTACGGGCGCGTGGACGGAACAAAATCCGGCATTTTTTGACAGAGTTCTCGAACCGAAAGCGGAACTGAAAAATGAATTGGGGAATCATACGTACAGCCACCCGCATTTTGTGAGCGATAATTTGAGCGATGAGGCAATATGGGAGGAGATAGCAAAAACAGAGAAAATTTTTGCCAGCCATGGGAAGGCCGCAAAACCGCTTTTTCGTTATCCATATGGCCAGCGCAGCGCCCATACGGATGAGCTGCTTGCGGGATTCGGATATCGTGCCATCGGCTGGTCTGTTGATTCGCTTGGGTGGCAGAACAAACTGACCGAAGATGAAATTGTGGAGCGCGTAGTATCACGGGCAAAATCCGGTGGCATCCTGCTTATGCACGTTGGAAGCGATACGGATGTCGGCGCAATCCCAAAAATAATCGAACGCCTTACAAACGCCTATCAGTTCGTCTTTGTATCAGAGTTATAGCAATAGAATATGAAATGATATAATGCGTACTTGTTGGAAATCCATTAATACGCGCATCATATATGTCAAAAATAAAAGGTCCGCAGTTCAGGGAAAACTCCGCATATGAATATAATGATATCGATCTGGAACAGCAGTATTCGGATATTGAGTCTCGCAAAGAAATAAGCTTAAGCAGCCGTTTTTCAAGACGCATACATATAAATTTGCCATTCGTGAGCGCGCCTATGGATACGGTAACTGGTTCTGCAATGGCAATTGAGCTTTCGCGCAAGGGCGCCATCGGCGTTTTGCCGCGGTTTGTTTCTGTGGACCTGCAGGTACAGGAAGTTTTACGCGTGAAGCGTTCAGGACATTTTGTTATTGAAGACCCGGTCGTGCTTACGCAACAGCATACGGTGGGGGATGCGCGCAACGTAATAGATGATCACGGCGTTGGCGGTATTGTTGTGGTGCAAACCATGGAATTGCGCAAAGCGATTGGGATTGTGACGACGCGCGACGTTATGTATGAGAGCGATAACACGTCGCTCAAAGATGTTATGAATCATCATGAGTTCATTACCGCACCTCCGGGCACAACAATGACGCAGGCGAAGAAAATTTTGCACGATAACCGTATTGAAAAACTTCCTTTGGTGGATGAAAAAGGCGTTCTCGTCGGTTTAATTACACAGAAAGATATTGAATACGTTGAGCAGTATCCTTTTGCGGCGCGCGATAAACGGGGGCGTCCGTTGGTTGCTGCGGCGGTAGGTATACGTGACGAGCAATTTTTGAAGCGAGCAGAAAAACTTATTGAAGCGGGTGCGGATGCTCTTGTCGTTGATATTGCGCATGGCGGACTTAAAAAATGTATTGATGCCACAAAACATCTGGCGGAAAGTTTTCCCCATATCGATATCGTGAGCGGAAATGTCATGACCGCGGATCTCACGCACCGTCTTATCGAGGCGGGTGCCGCAGGTGTGCGCGTTGGTATTGCCCCGGGATATGCGTGTCGGACGCGGGGAATGACGGGTGTGGGCGGCGGTCAAATGACCGCGGCATACGAATGTGCAATAGCGGCGCGTGAGCATGACGTCCCGGTTATTGCAGACGGAGGCATCCGCGAACTTGGCGATTTGGGCAAAGCTTTGGCAACGGGCGCCTCAACCATAATGATGGGTGCTATGTTTGCCGGGACCGAAGAAACTCCGGGCAAAACCATTGTCGGTATGAACGGGTTATCATATAAGCTTTACCGCGGGATGGCATCGCTTGGCGCAAATCTTACGCTTCAGGCCGCGGAAGGCAAAGATCCCCTGAGTCCCAACGCCGCACAAATTACTCCGGAAGGCGATCATTTAATGATACCGGCAAAAGGAAGTGTGGGAGATTTGCTTGACCAGATGGCCGGAGCGTTGCGTTCCACCATGAGTTATATGGGCGCACGGACAATTGCCGCGATGCCCGAGAAGGCGGTATTTCGTGTGCGAGCGACGGGCGGAACGACACAGATACAATAGAAAAGGAAACTATAAGGCAAAAAGTCAAAAATAACTCTCAAAAAGAGTTATTTTTCTTTATGGATAAGCCTTCTTTCGCGAATATCAGCAAAAAACCGTATAATTAGAAGTGATGATATCCTGGCACAGCACATCGGAGCGGGACGTGATAAAGGCGCTTAAAACGCGCCGTTCCGGTCTTACAAACGATGAAGCGACTGAGCGCCTAAAAGAATACGGATACAACACGCTTCCGGAAACGAAACGCAAAACAATATTCGGGTTCATTCTCGAACAATTCGAAAATCCGTTCGTGGCGATAATGCTTATTGCGGCGGGTATCACGTTTTGGTTGAAAGATCCCATAGACGCGTTCGTAATTTTGTTGGCGCTTACGGTGAATATTTTTTTCGGGTTTTTCCAGGAGTGGAAATCTGATCGAACTATTGAGGCGCTTAAGGCCGTTGTTAAGTATGAAGCATATCTTGTCCGTGATAATGAATTGGCGACGGTTCCAGCGGATCAGGTTTCGCCGGGCGATATTCTTATTTTACGTTCCGGTGAACGCGTGCTTGCGGATGCCCGTATTATTGAGGCGGATATGCTCGAAATATCCGAGGCGATATTGACCGGTGAGACCACGCCGGTGAAAAAAGTTTCCGATATTGTTTCTGAAGGCGCACCCGTTCCTGACCGCACGAATATGGCGTATGCGGGTACTATTGTGAACCGTGGAGAGGGGCTTGGCGTTGTTGTGGCAACCGGTGTGAATACACAGGCCGGAGGCATTGCCCAAAGTTTGGTTGAGCTTGAGGAAACATTAACGCCCCTGCAGCAGCGTTTGCAGCGTTTGGCAAATGTCGTTGCCGCCGGGATTATTTTTCTTGCGATAGCCGTATTCGTGAGTGGTTTGATTGCCGGCGTGGCGCTGGTTGAGATTTTTTCGACCGCGGTGGCTATCGCGATAGCCGCAATTCCCGCCGAGCTTGTCGTCGCGGTCACCATAATACTCACCGTCGGCATGCGGCGCTTGCTTGACCGCAAAGCGCTTATTCGAAAACTTGTTGCAGCTGAAACGTTGGGTTCTGTGAATCATCTTTGTGTGGATAAAACAGGCACGCTTACGGAGGGGATAATGCAGGTAGCCGATTTTATAATCGAGGGTACGGAAAAAACCCGAACACAGCTTTTACGTGCGGGGATTTTTTGCAATGAAGCTCAAATCGAGCCGGGCGGGAAAATTTTAGGCGAGACAACGGATGTTGCGCTTATGCATGCGGCGCGTGAGGCGGGATTAAGCGATATTATTGCTTTGCGTAAAGACAGAATATTGGATATTTTCCCGTTTGAATCAATTAACCGCTATATGGCGGCGTTGGTAATTGAGGAGGACGGCACGACAATTTATGTAAAAGGTGCCGCTGAAAAAATACTTCCCGAAGCAACGATGTTCATGCATAAAGATGTTGCGGTGCCCATGCAGGAACACGATAAAGAGCGCCTTTTGAAGAAACATGATGAGCTCAGCGCGCAAGGATTCCGTTTGCTTGCGCTGGCGTTCAGGACCGTTCCTACAAAAAATGGCCCTCTGCACTTGGGGGATATTCCCAAGCATCTCGACAACATTACGTTTATAGGTTTTGCGGTCATTGAAGATCCGCTGCGTCCAAGCGCGAAAGAATCTTTGCATAAAATGAAGAAAGCGGGTGTGCGGGTTTCCATTCTTACCGGAGATCATGTTCTTACGGCGCAAACTATCGCAACGAAACTCGGGATTTTTGAAGAAGGCCAAAAAGTAATGAACGGAGAATCGCTCGAGAACATGTCGGATGACGCATTCAGACAGCAGGCAAAAGATATTGGCATTTATGCCCGCGTTTTGCCGCACCAAAAACTTCGTATCGTGTCTGCGTTACAGGAAGTAGGGGAAGTCGTTGCGATGACGGGGGACGGCATTAATGATGCGCCCGCCCTCAAAAAATCCGATATCGGCATCGCCGTAGGCGGCGCTGCGGACGTTGCCAAAGAGGCAGCCGATATTGTCCTTTTGGACAGTAATTTCGAAACGATACTTGAAGCGATTAAAGAAGGACGGGTTATTTTTGATAATATCCGCAAAGCAACACTGTTCTTACTTATCGATTCTCTTGGCGAAGTGGTGCTTGTGGGAGGCTATCTTTTTTTGAGCATGTTCGGGATTCTTCCGGTCGGCATGCTGCCCCTGGTTGCCGGACAGATACTCTGGATAAATCTTGCTGAAGACAGTTTGCCGAATTTCGCTCTTGCGTTTGAAAAAGGAGAAAAAGACGTTATGGAGCGGCCGCCGACATCGAGGACCATGTCGATCATAGACAGAACAACCGGCAGCTTTATTTTAGGCGTCAGCCTGACCGCAAACGTTCTCTTGCTTGTTATTTTCGTCTGGCTTATTAAACAAGGTATGGATATTGAACGCGCCCGGACTATTATGTTTGCCGCGTCGGGTATCGATTCGTTATTCTATATTTTGTCCGTGCGTACGTTAAATATTCCCATATGGAGAAGTCGGCCGTGGGAAAATCCCTGGATGCTTACGGCGGTGTTGTCCGGCGTCGGCCTCATGCTTGCGGCAATATATCTTCCGTTCCTACAACCGCTTTTGCATACGGTTTCGCTCGGGATAGCCGACTGGACCATTATTCTTATATACCTGGGCTTTGCGGTTCTCATGTTTGAGTTCATAAAAATACTCATGGGGTTCATAAAAGAACGCAGAGGCGCTGCGATAAAATAATGAAACTTCGTCCGCGCAAAACATTTATTATCGTGTTGACGGTTTGTGCCGCGGTTGTAAATGCCGCATTGTGGGTTGTGGTGTGGTTCGGATTTCCGCCGCTTGCTACCACATACGTTATTCGTTATTCGGTTTTGAGCGGCGCGGATATCATCGGGACGCGCGCGGATATATTCATTGTTCCGTTTGTAGGACTTGTTGCTCTTGTTATGAATGCGGCAATTGCATTCCTTATGAAAAAACGCGAACCGCTCATTTCATACGCTTTTATTTTTTCGTCTGCGCTTATTCAATTTTTTCTTACTGTAGCTCTTGTTGGATTGTTGATAGTGAATTCGCGCATATAACCGCATGAACGGATATATATTTTTTCCTTTGATAGGAGCAACCGCGCTTTCGTGGTTGTTTGTTTTTCTTATAAAAATATTTTCTGCGCGTTATTCTGTTGTGCGTCATGAAAAACACGCTATGGGCAGGAGGAATATACCGCTTTTGGGAGGAGTTGCGGTATTTTTCTCGTTTGTAGTCGTCGCCTTTTCGTATCCGGGACTTGTTATTACCGGAGCCATTGCGGCATTTATCGCCGGCGCCCTACTTCTGGTGGTTGTTGGTATCGCCGACGATATGAAACCGCTTGGTTGGCAGTCTCAGCTTGCTGTGCAAATCACGGCGGCTCTGCTGGTCGTGTTTTCAGGGATCTCGGTCGAGTATATAAATAATCCTTTCGGAGGAACGATCCGTTTGGATACAATACATATTCCGATTACGGACGGTTTTGCTATTTCGTTTCTTGGCGCTTTGTTCATTATTGTTTGGCTCGTATTTTTTGCTAACGCGTTTAATTGGCTTGACGGAACCGATGGTCTTGCGGGCAGCATCGGTCTGGTTGCAGCACTCACGCTTGCTGTATTATCGTTGCGGCCGGAGGTAATGCAGCCGCCCGTTGCCATACTTTCCTCGGCGCTCGCCGGCTGTCTCGCCGGTTTTCTCGTTTGGAATCTTCCGCCAGCGCGCATTTATTTGGGCGGCTCGAGTGCGGCCATAGGATTTGTGCTTGGAGCCATCGCAATATTCGCCGGAGCAAAAGTGGCAACAGCGGTCCTTGTGTTCACGCTTCCGTTTCTTGATGCGATATGGGTCATTGCGCAGCGACTAATAAACCGGCGTTCGATTTTCAAAAAAGATCAGGCGCATATTCATCACCGTCTTGTGCGGCGTGGATGGAAGCCCGGGCGGATTTTGTTCGTTTTGTCTGCTATAACGTGCAGCGCCGGCATTTTGGCGGTTGCGTTATCCGGTATTGCAAAATCTGCCGCTATCCTTGTTTTCATTGCGGTTATATCAGGTTTATTTGCGCTGCTTGAACGGAAAAAATAATCCCCAGAGAAAAGATTTTTTGTGGTATACTGATAATAGAAATCTTCTATTTTATGCCGGAATTAACACCGCAAACAGGCCATATAGAAAAAGAAATAGCGAATCTTGAAGCGGCGCTTGCCGAAAAGAAACAGACGCTTGCAAATCGCCAGGAAACCTTGCCGAACAGGGAAATAGTCCGTCAGGCGGTTCGCGAACGCATGGAGCAGGTACAAGCACCTCAGGTGCAGCCGAGCGTTCAAGTCCCCGCAAAAGAACATGCGCCAATTGCGCCGCAGGATTTTTCAAGTATCGCTCCGGATAAGCAGGTTGCGCTGCTCGTGAACATAGCGCTTGAGCATGGTATTGACCAAGCGGCGAAAACGGCGCTGGCCCTTAATGATCCCTTCGTATTTGATTCTTTGCACGATCAATTAACGGGAGTGTTTTACGATGAGTTGCGTAAACGCAACAAAATAAAGGAAGAATGAATATTATTTTACTTATCATAGGCGGGATAGCGACGGGCATCGGCTTGTTTGTGTTAAGCCGTATGCGCGAGCACTTTATTTTAGTGCGGGCGCTTAATCTTACATTGGTTCGTGTGCGCTTGCCGCGCGTGTTTCAGGAAAAGGACCTCGAAGATCGGGAGCGGAAATCAAAAAAAGATATGATCGGGGCCATGGAGCAGCTGCTCTCGGCCGTGGCACAGATGAGAGAGCGCGGGTTGATAGGACTTATTTTGGGGCGGCCATATGTCGTTTTTGAACTTGCCGTACCGAATGTGGGCGAAGAGATATCCTTTTATTTTGCATGCCCGCGGCGATGGCTTAAATCATTCGAGAAATTAATACACGGCTTGTATCCGGATGCCGAGCTTGTGCCGGTATCCGATTACAATATTTTCCATCCAAAAGGCGTGAGTGCGGGTGCCACAGTAACGCTTGCAAATCATTGGGCTTTGCCCGTGAAAACCTATCGGACTTTAGATGTGGATCCGCTTGAAACAATAAGCAATGCGCTGAGTAAATTGCAGGAAACGGGCGAGGGCGCTTCAATTCAGATAATCGTGAAACCGGAGAACAGCATGAACCGGCGCAAATTTTCACTGAAAGTCGCAAAACAGATGCAGCGAACGGGTCACGATTTTAAGCGTTCGCGAAGTGAAGTGAGTGTAAATGCAGAAATGCTGCTTCGGGAATCCATGAAAACGCTATCCGGAGAGGGTGATAAAAAAAGACAGGCGCAACTTGCCGCGCAACAACAGCAGCGTGCCATGGCTGATCCCAACATGCCGTTTTTTGCACAAGGACAGCATCCGATAACGCCTCTGCAGCAGGAAATAATAAAAGCGATCGAAGGGAAAAGTTCAAAATTATTTTTTGACACGAACATACGTCTTATTGCTTCGGCCCCAAGCGAGTTGGAAGCAGAAGAAATACTCACACATATGGAAAGTGCGTTTTCGCAGTTTGCCGATCCGAATTTAAATTCGTTCCGTATCATGAGGAAACGGGGGGGCGCGCTGAAGAATCTGATGTTCCGTTACGCGTTCCGTATATTCAGGAACGAAGAGAGCATTGCATTGAATGCCGAGGAGATAACCGGATTGTTCCATTTCCCAAACGTTCCTCTGGAAACCCCCAAAGTGCAGTTTTTGAAAGCGAAACCGGCACCTCCACCTGCGGATCTTCCACGTGAGGGCATTATTTTGGGACGCAACATGTACCGAGGAACCGAAACGCTTGTTCGCATGGCCCCGGAAGATAGGCGTCGTCATTTGTATGTGGTCGGGCAGACGGGTACCGGTAAAACAACCCTGCTTCACGAAATGATAAAGCAGGACATTCTTGCCGGACAGGGAGTCGGGGTTATTGATCCTCACGGAGATCTGGCCGAGGCGGTATTGTCCGTGGTGCCACAGGAGCGAATGGACGATGTTATTTATTTTGACCCATCCGATACCGAATACCCGGTAGGTCTCAATATGCTCGAATGGAAAACGCCCGAGCAGAAAGATTTTGCTGTTCAGGAAATGATACGGATATTTGAAAAATTGTTCCCGCCCGAGGTCATTGGACCCATGTTCGAGCACAATATGCGCAATGCCATGCTTACGCTCATGGCGGATGAGGCAGATCCCGGAACGATCGCCGAAATACCCCGTATATTTACGGATGATGCATTTGCTCGCGCCAAAGCGGCAAAAGTGCAGGATCCCATGGTGCGCGCATTTTGGGAAAAAGAAATGGCAAAGACAAGCGATTTTCATAAATCAGAAATGCTCGGGTATCTTATTTCCAAAGTTGGCCGGTTTGTTGAGAATGAAATGCTTCGCAATATCATCGGACAGGCACATTCCGGTTTTGATATCCGCGACATAATGGACAACGGGAAGATCTTTATCGCGAATCTGTCAAAGGGAAGGATGGGAGAAGTGAATTCGTCGCTTATCGGTCTTGTGCTTGTCGCAAAAATGCAGATGGCGGCTTTGTCGCGCGCAAACATGCCGGAAGAATATCGCCGCGATTTTTTTCTGTATGTCGATGAGTTTCAGAATTTTACCACCGATTCCATTTCTGTTATTCTTTCCGAAGCGCGTAAATATAAATTGAATCTCATTATTGCGCATCAGTTTATTTCACAGCTTACCGAACAGATACGGGAAGCGGTTTTCGGTAACGTGGGTTCGCTTATTTCATTCCGTGTGGGAGCAAAAGACGCCGAATATTTGGTGAAGCAATTTGCGCCCGTATTTTCAGAAATGGACCTTGTGAACGTGGATAATTTTAGCAATTACATAAAACTGCTTATACGCGGACGCAATACGCTTCCGTTTAATACCGAATTATTCCCTCCGGGGCCGACAAATCCTGCGACCATTGCCGTGCTGAAAGACCTTGCGCGACGAAAATATGCGCGACCGAAAGTAGAGATCGAAAAAGAAATTTTTGAGCGTTCGCGCCTCGCATCACCCAGCGGTCCGGCAACACTTATTCCCGGCGAAGCAAACCGGTAGTACGAGGTTGAGCAGCATGAATTGACTAATTTATAAAATTATTGTATAATTTAGCCATGGAAAGAGAACGTTTTGTTCCGCCAGGAGTGCGGGATGAACAAAAGAAAAAAGATGCGGAAGTCCGCTCGCCAGAAGAGACGGTTGAAGGAGACACCCTCGGGGAATCTTCGGAAATTGGGCGTGTCCGGGGGCCGGAAGTGCGGCAAGAGACCGAGGACGAACCGTTTGTTATTTCGTCGCAATTCCATCCGTATGCTGAAGGCATAATACAGCGGGCGTTTGCCGATGCGGCAAGCCGTTTTGAGGCCGGCACAATCAACGAAGAGCAACGCGATCAGCTTATTTCTGAAGCTCAAAATGCCGGTATTGCGTTATATGCGGGTGAGCTTGGGGATGAAAGTCTGCGGAGCATTATTGAAAAAACCGAATCGCCTCAGGAAATTGATACAAAAAATCGTATAGAAGAATTGACCGCTCAAGCCGATGCGTCCGGGGTTCAAGAAGACCGCGATGCGGCGGAACAAGCACAAAAAGAATACGAAACCGCGCAGTTGCAGCGGGGTCTTTCAATAAAACAATTGGCGGAGCTGACTCCGGAGCAACGTGACGAATATAAAGAAGCGCGGGAGCGGGAGGCAAAACAGCGCGCGTTTGAACGCATGCTTGAAAAAACTGTGGCGCTGGAAGATGCAGATGTGCGCCGCGATGCCCTTGAGGCGATTTTGTGGGAGCGGGTGGGCGTAGGAGATACCGCTAATGCGCAAAATGTTTTGTCCCGTATCGAGGATCCCAATGTCCGCAATGCGCTTACCATGGAAGCCGCGTCGTATTTTTCTTTGCAGCCGGGGACGGAACCGGAGCGCATCGATGAGTTTTTGCGTTCAGGTTTTGTATATCCCGAAAATAAAGATGCGGCGCTTGAACCGTATGACCCGGTGCGTGCGGGCAAGACAGATCCATATGAGCTTTTGGGAATTACTTCGGAAGCAACAGAGGAAGAATTGCGTGACGCATACCGTCGTATGGCAAAAATGTATCATCCTGATTCAAATCAGGGCGTTGGCAATGTAGAAGGGTTCATGAAAGTGCAGGCGGCGTATCACGCAATATTAAAAGAGCGCGCAGAGAAACCGGTGCCTGAAAGCGCTGAAGCGCCTACCGGAAAAGAACTCGAAAGCGGTATCCGGAGCCTTACCGTTGCTGCGGAGCAGATGTTACAGGGACCGGAATATAAAAAACTCCGCGAAAATTATGGAAATGCCGGCGCGTGGCTGGAGAAAAACGATCAGGCGCTTGCGTATTGGGCGTCGTCACCGTTTCGGGCGGCAAAAAGTCTTGCGTCGAAGATACATTTAAATGCAAAGTTCAGTAAAGGAAATGCCGCTATTGTGCTGGGGCTTTCATTTATGTGGCTTGTGTTGCTTGCCGTCGAAAAGGTGGTGAAATTTACCCTTGATGTCCAGGATCAGGATATCATTAAGAATTATCCGGATCAGCTGAAGCGCGTTTTTGAAACGCAAAAAGGAAAAAATAGCAGATAATTATGAACCCTAAAATGTTTGCACAACTGAATAGTTTGCCGACAGGGGAGCGCGAACAGCTTTCATCAAGTATCCGCACGATGGTATTTTTACGCGCCATTGACCGAGCATATAAAGAACTGTCTCCCGAGGATGCGGAGCGGTTTGCGGAATTGTTCCGAGAAGAAAAAGGAAACGACGAGGCGCGCTTCGCGTTTTTTATGGAGCGTATGCCCAATTTTCCGAAATTTTTAATGGAAGAATCTCTCCTTGTCCGCAATAGTCTTCTTACGCGGGCGGCGTAAGATTTTATTTCACATATATGAGGAAAAGCGGCTTTCAGCCGCTTCTTTTTTATGGAACAATGGTGGTATATGAAAGATGTCGCGGTTATTATGGGCGGGCCATCGTCCGAGCATGAGGTCTCGCTGCAATCCGGTGCTAAGGTAGTTGAAGCGCTTGCGCTTTTCGATGCGAGTGTGCGGCCTATTGTCGTGACGAGAGAGGGCGCCTGGACGGTTGATGGGCGCGCCGTTGGTCCTGAAAACGCTCTGAATGGAGTGAGCGCGGCGCTTCTTGCCACGCACGGCGAATGGGGAGAAGACGGACGCCTGCAGATGCTTCTTGAGCGATTCCGCGTTCCCTATAGCGGTTCCGGCGTAGATGCGAGCGCAGTTTCATTCGACAAGGCGCTGAGCCGTGATGTATTTTCTTCGCATGGTCTTGTTGTGCCTCGCGGTATGAATATTGGCAGAAAAAACCGTCTTTCCGGCGCCGACAAAAAAAATATCATCGAAACGGTTCCGGGGGATTCTTGGGTCGTGAAGCCCGCGCGGGCAGGTTCGTCTGTCGGCGTCACTATTGTTGCGTCGGTAGAACAGATACCGGATGCGTTAAATACGGCATGGAAATTTTGTGATAATGCGCTTATCGAGGAGCGAGTGAAGGGTACCGAAGTCACCTGCGGCATTTTGGAACAGTTTCCGTCGCGCGCGCCAATTGCGTTACCGCTAACACAGATAATACCTTCCGCATCACATGATTTTTTTGACTATACGGCAAAATATTCCGGTGATACATCCGAAGTTACTCCCGCGCCTCTAGACGAAACTATATCCGAACTCATAAAAACCGTAGCTCTTACCGCGCATCGCGCAGTGGGCGCCAGACATTATTCGCGTACAGATATGATAATAAAAGACGGAATGCCGTACGTGCTTGAACTTAACACCCTGCCCGGCCTCACGGAACAATCGTTGTTGCCAAAGCAAGCGAGTGCGTGGGGCATGCCGTTTCCGAAACTCATAGAGCATATCCTTGAGCTTGTTATGGATGATGCCAAAATCAAAAGTTAATGGTATAACTTATAGGGATTTTTAAAGTTTATGGAACGTATTTCTATCGGACATATTTCCGAATATAAGGGTAAAAAAGTCCGTGTTGCCGGATGGGTGCATGTGCGGCGCGACCACGGTAAGATAATTTTTATTGATATTCGTGACCGCAGCGGTATTTTGCAGGTTGTTTTTGCTCCCAACAAAACTGGAGACAATGAAACATATGAACGCGCTAAGCGTCTTCGTTCGGAATGGGTCATTTCGATAGAAGGAACCGTAAATGAGCGCCCGGCAAATGCCCAAAATAAAGAATTAGTGACCGGCGATGTGGAGTTGTTCGGGGAGCAGCTTGAAATACTGGCAGAAGCACAAACACCGCCGTTCGATATTTCTGACGAAGAAAAAATGAAAGAGGTGGGAGAAGACCTTATCATGAAATACAGATATCTTGATCTTCGCCGTACCAAGCGTTTTGCTAATCTTTCATTGCGCCACCGGCTTATTAAGCAGATACGGGATTTTCTTGATGCCAACGGGTTTTTTGAGATAGAAACTCCCATACTTACAAAATCAACACCGGAAGGCGCACGCGATTATCTCGTACCGTCGCGTCTGCATAAGGGGACGTTTTATGCGTTGCCGCAATCCCCGCAGCAATATAAACAGTTGCTTATGGTCGGAGGACTTGAGCGGTATTTTCAGATAGCCCGATGTTTTCGTGATGAGGATACGCGTGGCGACAGGCAGCCGGAATTTACGCAAATGGATCTCGAAATGAGTTTTGTGGAACGAGAAGATGTTATGGAGTTAAATGAGCGCATGCTCATTGAGCTTGTTGGAACGATCGCGCCGCACAAAAAGATCCAGGAGAAACCGTTTCCGCGCATTTCATACGCGGAAGCCATGGAGAAATATGGAACCGACCGGCCTGATATGCGAAAAGATAAGAACGACCCCGATTTGCTTTCATTCTGCTGGGTCATCGATTTCCCGTTCTTTGAACGGACCGAAAAAGGAGGGTGGACGTTCACTCATAATCCGTTCTCGGCGCCAAAAGCCGAGTATATGGATAATCTTCTTGCGCAAAAAAACATTGGTGAAATTTTAACGACTCAATATGATGTCGCGCTGAACGGATGGGAGATCGGCGGAGGCAGTATCCGGAATCACCGGCCGGAAGCTCTTGAAGCGGTATTTAAAATCATGGGTTTTGAAGATACGCGCATCCGTTCAAATTTCGGACATATGCTTGAAGCGCTTAGTTTCGGCGCGCCTCCGCATGGTGGTATCGCCTGGGGCTTGGACCGCCTCATTATGATACTTGCTGGCGAACCAAATATTCGTGAGGTTATTGCATTCCCTAAAACAGGCGATGGCCGGGATCTTATGATGGATGCGCCCGCATCTGTTGCCCCGGAACAACTTCTCGAACTCGGTATAAATATACGCAAAAAAGAATAGCCATATGAATATACGATTTTCTTTTATGCGAACCCTCGCGCTTCTCGTTATCGTTGTACTTATTATGCTGGGTGTGTATACGGATTTTTCACGTCTCGGGGGAAGCGTGGTTTCAAAACTCTCGTCTGCTTCGTCTACGATAGTTACCGGCATTTCAAATACCGCATTCGAGCGGGGAGGGGGCAACGCGACGGACCTTCCGGATGTTGATGTATCGCAGCCGACACTTGTTTCGTTTTTGGCTCCTCCTGCAAAAACGTTGCCGGAGCGCGATTGGTCCGTATTGCCGCCGGAATTGTCTGCGCAGAGCATCTATGTTGTAGATGCGCAAACGCAAACTGTTCTGCTTGCAAAAAACGAAATGGCGCAACGATCAATTGCGAGCCTCACAAAGTTAATGACCGCGTACGTTGCGTCGCGGCGTATTCCTCCGGCTTCGGACATATTCATAAGCAGAGAGGCGATTGCCACCGAAGGGAAGGCGGGGGATCTGGTCCCCGGAGAATCATTGTCGTTCTATGACACACTTGCCGCACTTCTTTTACCCTCAAGTAATGACGCGGCAGAAGCTTTAGCGCAGGCTGTCGGACGTGATATGTTTGTGTCGCTCATGAATGAAGAAACGCACGCATTCGGTATTTCAGATACATCATTCAAGAACCCCTCAGGACTTGATGAGGAAGGACAATATTCTTCCGCAAAAAGCATTATGGAAATATTCAGGAGGGTTTACGAAATAGAACCTTTGCGCCAGGTGCTTTCTGAGGCCGTTCGTGAGGCGCGTTCTCGGGACGATAAGATTTTTCATAGGTTTTTAACGTCGAATTGGCTTCTTGGTTCCTATCCCGGCGTTATTGGCGGAAAAACAGGTTTTACGGACGAAGCCGGTCAATCGCTCATAGTCGCTTGGCAGCCGCCCGAAAGCGCTCTTATTGAGCGGAAAGATTCAGCGCCCGTTGTGTTTGCTGTTGTGTTGGGCTCTCAGGATCGTTTTGGGGATATGCGGACGATTTTGAATTGGCTTGTGAAGGCGTATCATTGGTAATAAGTATATGGCGCTTACGCTTCCTCCCGACCTTGGTCTCAGTATCATAAAAGTGCTTTTTTTGAGCGCCTGTGCGTTTATTGCCGCAATGGTATGGACGCCGTTGCTGACACACTATTTATATAAGTATAAAATGTGGCGCAAAGAAGTGCGCCAGAAGGCGGTGGATGGATACGGGACGCCGATATTCGCAAAATTACACGCGGAAAAAGAAATAGGAACGCCTCGCATGGGGGGGTTGCTTGTTTGGATAACGACGCTTGCGGTAGCGCTCGTTTTTTTTATTTTAGCGCAGGTAAGCGAACATCCGCTTTTACAGAAACTTAATTTTCTAAGCCGCAACCAAACATGGTTGCCGTTGGCGACAATGGTCGCGGCAAGCTTGGTTGGTTTGGTTGATGACGTTTTGCAGGTGTATAGGCGCGGTGGATATGCGGCCGGCGGCCTGCGTTTTTCGCGCCGCATGGCAACGGTGGCTCTTATCGGTTTAATTGGCGCCTGGTGGTTTTATTTTCGGCTTGACCAGCATGCCATACACGTTCCGTTTGTTGGTGATTTTGAGATCGGCTTATTGTATATTCCGCTTTTCGTAATAGCTATGCTTGGAGTATTCAGTGGCGGCGTTGTGGATGGTCTCGATGGTTTGGCGGGCGGCGTATTTGCTACGATCTTCGGCGCTTTCGGCATTATTGCATTCTTCAATAACCAAATAGACCTTGCAGCGATGGCAGGCGTCATTATGGGCTCGTTGCTCGCATTCTTGTGGTTCAATATTCCGCCGGCGCGTTTTTATATGGGAGAAACCGGAATACTCGGCCTCACGACGGTCGTGACCGTATTTGCGTTCCTGACAAATTCTGTTTTTGTACTTCCCATCATCGCTATTCTTCTTGTTCTGGAATCCGCATCGGTCATTATTCAGCTTACGTCCAAACGCTTACGGCACGGCAAAAAAGTTTTTTTGGTGGCGCCCCTGCACCATCATTTTGAGGCAAAAGGATGGCCTTCGTATAAAGTAACGATGCGTTTTTGGGTCATATCGGCAATTGCTGCCATTCTCGGCGTCATTATACGCTTGAGCGGATAAGAATCGAGAAACTTAAAACGGAAAAATAAAAATACTATTTTTCTGCATGTCTAAAAAGAATATTGTTTTGGGAATTTTTGATTCCGGTATCGGCGGCCTCACAGTGGCGCGCGAAATTGAGCGTAGTATTCCGGGAGTCTCATACGTATATTTTGGCGATACGGCGCGTTTGCCTTATGGAACAAAAACACCGGGAACTGTGGTGAATTATGCGTTGCAGAATTCAAAATTCCTGAAACGTCATGGTGCTACCGTTCCGGTAATCGCATGCAATACCGCTTCCGCCGCAATTCTTAAAATAAAGAACGCGGATAAAAAAGTTTCCCGTATTTTTATCAAAACACCGGTTTTCAATGTTATTGAACCGGCTGTTGAGGCCGCAAAAGCAGTAACGCGCACAAAGCGTATCGGTGTGCTTGCTACGCCAACAACCGTTCATTCAAAAATATATGAGCGTCTGTTGAAAGGATACATCGTTGTATCCGTAGCGGCTCCACTGCTTGTTCCGCTTATTGAGGCAGGTTGGGAGAAAAAGGCGGAAACGCGTTCAATTTTGCGAGAATATCTGGCGCCTTTGAAAAAAAAGAGGGTGGATACGGTCATTTTAGGTTGTACGCACTATCCGTTTATAGCCCCCTTGGTTCGTGATATGATGGGAAAGAACGTGAGGATAGTTAATCCTGCGGAAAAAACAGCCCACTATATAAAGCGTTTTTTGGGATCCTCGGTAGGGAAAAAACGTAACCGGAAATTCTTTGTTAGCGACATGCCCGAAGGATTTGTCGCCCAAGCAGAGAAATTCATGGGCAGAAAAATTCACGCCCGCCTCGCGTCTATCTCATAGATGGACATACTTATTAAAAATGGAACCGTATTCGACGGTACAGGAGCTCCGCCCAAAAAGGCGGATATTGCCGTTTCTCGCGGAAAAATAGAAGGTATCGGAACGTATGCGGATATCCAAGCGGGCACGGTAATTGATGCCGAGGGAAAATATATCACCCCGGGTTTCGTGGATATTCTCAATCACTCGGATTCGTATCTCACGATACTTAAAACCCCGCAATCGGAAAGTCTCTTGCGCCAGGGCATTACGACCGCTCTCATCGGAAATTGTGGTTCATCATTGGCGCCGCTCATCCACGGCAATCTTATTACGTCAATGCAAAAGTGGGGCGATATACGGGGCCTCAATATTAATTGGGAACGTTTCGGGGAATTTCTTGCAGCGCTTTCTGTAATGAAGCTGGGTGTTAACGTTGCAAGTCTTGTGGGACACGCAACGCTGCGGCGAGGTTTTCTTGATCACTCTATGGAAGAAGCGAACGATGAGCAGATCAAGAAAATGAACCGGCTTCTTTCCGACGCGTTCGCCGAAGGCGCGTTCGGACTTTCATTTGCGCCGGCATATTTGCACGGACGTCCGGCAGGAAGCCGGGAGCTCACTCCGCTTGTTAAGCTTGTTGCAGAACATAACGGTTTGTTCAGCGCGCATTTGCGCAACGAAGGTGAAAAAGTTTTGGACAGTATTAATGAAATAATCGGTTTGGTGAAGGAAACGGGAGTTCGCGCAGAAATCGCGCATTTCAAGATAAGTGGTCCCGCTTCCTGGAATCTCAATACGCAAGCATTGGCGCTCATTGATGCGGCAATAAAAGATGGGTTGCTTATTCATTTTGATGTATATCCGTATTTACGATCGCTTGTAGTCCTGTATTTGCTGTTCCCGCATTGGGCGCAGGTGGGTGGGCGCCGGGCAATGCTTGATCGCCTCAAGAACCCGGAAGAGCACCAAAAGATCGCAAAAGAGATCGAGAGCGGTCAATATCGCGATGTATTGGGAAATATAACCGTGGGTATTGCGCATCGGGATAAAACATTTTTGGGCAAACGTATCAACGATATTGCCGCGAACCAAGGAGTTTCCAATGCCGAAGCAATATGCAATTTAATGACCGCAAATGAGGGGCGTGTAAGCGTATTTATTCCCGATATTTCAAAAGCGAACCTACAATTTGCGTTCATGCACGATGCTTCGTTCATTGCAACGTCCGGCGGGGGATACGATGAATCCTGGAAAAATGGAGTTGAGCTTCCGCATCCGCGCTCATTCGGTGCTTTTCCGCGCGCGCTTGCCGTGGGTACGCGGAAATGGAACATGTCGTGGGAAAAACTTATTAACAAAATGACGTGGGGGCCGGCGCAACACATCGGGCTTTTGGACAGGGGGCGTATTGATACGGGGATGCCGGCCGACATTGTTGTGTTTGACCCGCAAAAGGTTGCCGGGCGGGCGTTATTTAAGAACCCTTTCCGTTTCGCAACGGGTATTGAGTATGTTGTTGTGAACGGAAAAGTTGCCGTAACGCCCAAGGGAACGCAACCGATATATGCGGGCCAAGTTTTGCGGCGGAAACACTAAGGTCGCACAATTATTTTAAAAACATCCCTCGTGTATGGGGGATGTTCCGTCTATGTGGGATATATGAAGCAACACACCGATGTGCGTGGAAAAAAAATAACGGTAATGGGAATAGGACTCCATGGCGGCGGTATCGGCGCCATAAAATTTCTTGTGGGTCAGGGCGCCGATGTGTGTGCAACAGATATGCGAGATGAGCAGGCCCTTGCTCCCGCGCTTAAGGAGCTGGAAGGTTTGCCCGTCCGTTTTGTGCTTGGGCGACATGAGAAAGCCGATTTTGAAAATGCGGATATTATCATAAAAAATCCCGGCGTTCCTCCTGAGTCTCCTTGGCTTGACGTGGCCCGCGCCAGCGGCGCCCGTATTTTATCCGACCTTGCGTTATTTGTTGAACGCATCGAAGGATTTACTGTGGGCATTACCGGGACAAAAGGGAAATCTACAACCGCATCCTTGGTTGCGCATGTCCTTAAAACGGCACACGCGCCGGTGATTTTGGCCGGCAATATTCGCCGTTCGGTACTCGATACGATACCAGAGATGGGAACCGATTCGGTTACGGTGCTTGAGCTGTCTTCGTGGCAACTTGAAGATCTGGGGGATGCGGTATGGAGCCCGCATGTGGGCGCTTTTCTTAACCTGATGCCCGATCATATGAACCGGTATGCGACCATGAACGAATATGGGGAGGCAAAAAAGCGCATTTTCCGTGACCAGAAACAACAGGATATATTTGTGGCGAATTGGGACGATGAATATGTCCGAGGGATAACGCGCGAAGCGCACGGAGCAGTGAGGTTTTTTTATACAGAAACGATGCCGACAGTAAAAAATAATGCAACGTACGAATACGAAGGAAAATTATTTTCGCAGCATTGGGGACATGTACCGATAATGGACAGCGCCGATATTTCTTTGAGTGGTGAACACAATATTCATAACGTCATTGCAGCTGTTGCAATATTGGACGCCATTATTTCACATCCAGCATCGTCTATAAAAAATATAGATATCGAAATGCTGCGTTCGGCGCTTCGCTCATTCAGGCCGCTTGAAGGACGGCTTGAGCCAGCTGGGATATATAAAGGGGTTCGTTATGTGAATGATACTGCCGCAACAACGCCGGAGGCGGTTACTGCGGCCCTCAGGGCATTTCCGGAAAAACACGTTGTGCTGATCGCGGGCGGCGAAAATAAAAATCTTACGTATGGTACGCTCGCTGACGAGATCGCGTACCGGGCAAAACACGCGGTATTGCTTGAGGGCTCTGCTTCCCTCCACATTCTGCGGCGATTTTCCGAAATAAATTTTAAAGATGTTTCTTCGGGATTTTCGTCTATGGATGATGCTGTTGCGGAAGCAAGAAAATTTGCAGAACCGGGCGATATTATCCTACTTTCGCCGGGCGCAGCGTCGTTCAACCTCTTTAAGCATGAATTCGACAGGGGCGCGCAATTCAAAAAAGCCGCCGAGCAATAGCGTTTTTATGCTGCTTTTCCACGGAGACAAAATGTTAACGTTCGTAATTATTGCTCTTCTCGGCGGAGGGTTATTGGTGTTGACAAGCGCTTCGGTGGTTCAAGGCGCTGCGGAATTTGAACAGCCATTTTACTATATTTCGCGCCAGCTATTACTTGGTTTGACCGCCGGCATTCTATGTGCGGTCGCCGCATCTATCATTTCCGAAAAGTGGTGGCATCGTCTTGCGTTTCCGATTATCGGCGCCGTCATTTTTCTTATGATACTCGTTTTTATTCCAGGTATCGGTTTCGGAGCGGGCGGCGCACAGCGATGGATAGCGCTTGGCCCCATAACTCTGCAGCCAAGCGAATTTGCAAAATTCGCCTTTGTTTTATATTTGGCATTGTGGTTGTCGAAACACCGGGATGACCTTGATTCACTTGAAACAGGAGTCGTTCCATTCATCGGCATCTTAGTACCGGCCGGATTATTGCTTATCCTTCAGCCGGACATTTCAACATTGGGGATTATTTTGTTCACCGCGCTGGCCATGTTCTTTGCGGCCGGCGGGAAACTTATTCATGTATTGGGTATGATCGGTTTGGGATTGGTTGCTGTTACGCTGTTGATCGCAATAGCTCCGTATCGTTTGGACCGTTTTACCGCATTTTTAAACCCGGAACATGACCCGTTGGGAAATACATACCAAATAAACCAGGCAACGCTTGCTATCGGTTCGGGTGGTCTGTTTGGTCGGGGATTCGGTTTCTCGCGCCAAAAATTCCTTTATTTGCCGGAACCGGTGGGCGATTCGATATTCGCGGTGCTTGCCGAGGAAGTCGGATTCATTGGATCGCTTGTATTCATATCGTTATTTGTGGTGTTTGCGTGGCGCGGATTTCGTATATCGGCGCGCGCACCGAGCGATTTTCTTTCTTTGTTTGCGTTCGGTTTGACCTTTTGGATAATCATTCAGGCGCTTTTTAACATGGCGGGGAATTTGGCATTGGCGCCCCTTTTGGGAATTCCATTACCGTTCGTAAGCTACGGTTCATCATCCTTGGCGGTTACATTGGCGTCTGTGGGTGCGCTTATCGGTATATCCAGAATTACTGAAAAAGCATGAAACGGGAAAAACAAAACAATCCGAGGATTCTGATAACCGGTGGAGGCACGGGGGGTCACATATTTCCTCTCGTTGCCGTCGTATCCGAAACAAAAAAACTGCTTGCGCAACAGGAAAAGGAAGCCGATTTTTTCTTTTTGGGGCCTGCCGGTACCGGACTTGAAGAATTGCGGGCGGCGGATATGGATATCGTTGAGATACCTGCGGGTAAGGTCCCGCGTTATTTGACCCCCGCACTGTTGGTGGAGCTGTTCAAAATGTTCGCGTCGCTTATTTTTGCCGTTTGGCATATATGGAAAATAATGCCGGATGTCGTATTTAGCAAAGGGGGATTCGGAGGATTCAGTTCGACCGTTGCAGCTTGGATGTTCCGCATTCCTGTTCTTATACACGAATCCGATGCGGTGCCGGGTCTGGCAAATCGCATAAGTTCTTTTTTTTCAAAACGTATCGCCATTTCGTTTCCGTATGAATCTGACGTATTTCCGGAGAACAAAACGTTTTTTGCCGGGAATCCCGTGCGTAGCGAGCTTGCTTTCGGAAGCACAGATATTGCACGAGATCATTTCAAAATAACATCACGCCCCGTATTTCTCATTTTGGGCGGAAGTCAGGGCTCACAAGAAATAAATACGTTTGTTGTAAACAGCCTGCTTGAGTTGTTGAAAATAGCGGAAGTTATACATCAATGCGGAACGACAAATTTTGACGATGTCGCTGTTGAAACAAAGGCGGTACTTGCCGCATCCCCGGAATTGGCGGGACGATATCATCCCGTACCTTTTTTGGCCGTGGATGAGCTTGCACACGCCTATGCTGTAAGTGATTTGGTAATAAGCAGAGCCGGAGCGGGTTCAATATTCGAACTTGCCTATGTCGGGAAGCCCGGCGTCTTAATTCCGCTTGAGACTGCCGCTGCCGGACACCAACTCCGCAACGCCGAAATTTACACAAAGCGGGGAGCCGCTATAATGCTGGTTGGCGAGAACGCAAAGCCGCATATGCTTTTGGAGGCCATAAGAACGCTTATGGCAAATCCGTTCAAGCTTGAAGAAATGTCCCGTGCCGCAAAAGAATTTGCGAAGCCGGATGCCGCAGCCGTTATTGCAAAAGAGTTGATAGAGTTTTTACCTTCATCATGAACGATATTCCCAAAAAACCGATCCGTGTCCGTTTTGCTCCGTCGCCGACGGGGAAAATGCACGTGGGTAATTTTCGTACCGCCCTATACAATTATTTATTTGCAAAAAGGAATAACGGGGTTTTTTATATCCGCATCGAAGACACCGATAGAATGCGGCTCATTCAGAATGGCAGCGAGCACATTCTCAAAACACTTCAACGCATGGGAATTACGCACGATGAAGGTCCTTTTTTGGAAAATGAACGTATAGTTGAGAAAGGAACCTGTGGTCCATATATCCAATCAAAACGACTCGGCATATATCGGACACACATTGATATGCTTGTTCAAAAGAGTGCAGCGTATCCGTGTTTTTGTACCGAGGGACGCCTGGAGGAAATGCGAAAAAATCAGGAAGCAGAAAAACGACCCCCCATGTACGACAAAACATGCCGTTCTTTGACGCAAAGCGAGACAAAAAAACGGATAGAAGCAAATGAACATTATGTTATCCGTTTTGCGATGCCGGACGAAGGGGAAACAACATTTAATGATATTATTCGTGGCGATGTTTCGTTTAAAAATGCGTTGCTTGACGACTACGTTCTTCTGAAAAGTGACGGGTATCCGACATATCATTTGGCGAATGTGGTTGATGACCATCTTATGGGAACAACTGACGTCATACGGGGCGAAGAATGGCTTTCATCAACCCCGAAGCATGTTTTGTTATATGCTGCGCTGGGTTGGGATACTCCACGGTGGGCGCATCTTCCTTTATTGCTAAATTCCGACCGTTCTAAGCTTTCAAAGCGGCAGGGAGATGTGGCAGTCGAGGATTATTTGGAAAAAGGATATTTGCCCGAAGCTCTTATTAATTTTGTTGCGCTGTTGGGATGGAACCCGGGCACGGAAAAAGAAATTTTCAATTTAACTGAGCTCGCGGATAGTTTTTCTCTTGAACGGATGCAGAAAGGCGGTGCAGTATTTGATATCGAAAAACTGAATTGGATGAATCAACAATATGCTATACATCCAGAGAAGCGATGGTTGCGCGGAACCGAAGACGTATTTGTGAAGATGGCCGAAAAGATATTGCATGAATTAAATCCGCCTCTTTTTGTTGTGGGTGCATCAAATACAGCGCGTGCCGTTCAGTCGATACGGGAGCATCTCAACAATCCGGCTGAATTGAAAGAGTATGCCGAGACGGCATTTTCTCCGTTAGTGGAGTATGATACTGAGCTTTTACGCTGGAGAAAAATGAAGGATATCCGCGAAGCACAACAAAGCCTCCGTGAGCTTGAAGAGTTTTTTCAAACGATTGATGAAGGCGGATGGGAAAACAATATAGAAATAAAGTTGTCTGAATATGCCGCAAAAAAAGAGGATAAAGGGACGGTGTTGTGGCCCCTTCGGGTCGCATTATCCGGCCATGAAAGATCAGAATCTCCCATGGTGCTTGCAAGAATATTCGGCAAAAAAGAAACCATTACCCGCATCAAAAACGCAATTGACAAATTAAGTAAATAGGGTAATGTAGGAGCACAAAAGCGCCTTGATAGGCCCATAAGGAGGTGTTTTGTGGAGGACCCCCGCGACAGCGAGGTCTTTTTGCGGCGGTTACGTCGCCGCGTATCGCTGCACGAACGCCAGCTTATTGATCTCGCGTATCGTCTTTCCAAATATGCCCATCGCGGCCAAACCAGGGATGGCGGAGAGCGTTATTTCGACCACCCAAAAAGCGTTGCGCTTATACTTATCGATGAGTTGCAGATATATGATGCCGATATGATAATTACGGCGCTTCTGCACGATGTCGTGGAAGATACCTGGATGTTGTCCCACAAGGACGTTGCCCTTATTTTCGGAACGCGCGTGGCGCGGATGGTGAAATTGCTCACAAAAGACCGCAATCCAACAGCCGTACAAAAATTACGATACCTCAAGCGCATAGCCGCGGCAGATGAAGATGTCCGGATCATTAAGCTCGCGGACCGTTTGCACAATGTCAGGACGCTCAGCACATGTTCGGCGGACAAAATAAGCCGGAATCTCAACGAAACATGCGATGTTTTTGTACCCATGGCACAGAAGACAAACCCGTATCTTGCCGAACAGCTTCGCAAGGCATGCGCCGAAATAACCGAGGGGTGAGTAAATATTCCATGAGCATTGTTGATGACATGCGGGAACGCTTGCCTGCGCGCAATCCTTTACTTACGGCGATATACGAACTTGATACGCAGAAAGATATCGAATTGTTCTGCAGAGAATATAGTGAATATATTGAGCGACCCGGCGGTTGGCGTGAATATATAAGAAAATTTGTGGATACCTCGGCAACAACGGGGAGCATCGCCATCGATCACGTTCACTCCATGACGGCATTCGCGCGAACAAGACCGCAACCGGTTTCTGCGGAACGTGTTCGTCTCTGGGATGAAAGCGCCCATCGTCTGTGGGGAAAAATAAATAAAACATATTGCCCGGAATAAACCGGGCTTTTTATATTGACAAATATGATATTATCATTTATAATATATCTATCGACAGCATATTGTTTTGAGGAGTAACGCGGTGAGCTTCGAGCTTCTCGTGGTGATCGCTCTGATCATCATTCTGTTCGCCAACGCGGCACTTTCGCCGCTGTTGGTCTACAATCGCACAAACAAGAGCCGTTAAGGCTCTTCATAGGCCCCCGGAAACATGTGTTTTTGGGGGCTTTATCTTCAAAAAGGCTTACATTTCGGACGTTTTTTGGTATTATACGTATATATGATGCCGAAAGCATATAAACTTATGGCTCTTTTTGCCGCGGGTTTTTTGTTTTTGGCGCCTTTTGGCGGCATACGTGCGGGTGTCATTGAAGACCTACGTCAGCAGATCGAAACCCGAAACCAGGAGATAAAAACACTCCAACAGAAGATGGAAGAAGCAAAAAATAACCTCCAGGAGGCTCAGGGGAAAGAGCGCTCTCTCCAAAATCAGATATACAAATTCAATAAACAAATTGAGGCGCTTGAGCTGGAAATAGCAATTACGGAAAATCAGGTCGAGGAAACGCGTCTTACTATTCAGAAAATAGAGGCTCAGATGGTGGAACTTGAGCAATCTATACGCCTTGAAAAAGCGCGCATCGGATCAGTATTGCAGCTTATATATGAGACCGGAGAGCCAAACCTCATTGAAGTAACGCTTCAGGCTGAAAATTTAAGTTCAATGTTCCAAAATTTTTACGGCGTTCAAAAACTTGAAAGTGAACTGCAGGCGCGATTGAGTGAAACAAAAAAATTCGAGCGGCAGCTTGAACAGGATAAAGAAGAGGCGAAAAAAGAAGAAGAAGAATTGTTGGCCCTGCGTAACAAATTAACACTTCAACAGGATCTTACTGAGGATCAGAAAAGCGAAAAGAATGAGTTATTACGCGCAACGCGCCAACAGGAAGCGACGTATCAGCGTTCCGTAAAACAGCTGGAGTCTCAACGTAACGATATACAAAAAGAAATAGTCCGCTTGGAGGCAAAACTTCGTTACGCCATTGATCCCGATGCGCTGCCGAAAGGAAAAGGAATTTTGGCCTGGCCCGTAGATGAAGTTCGTATCACCCAGTATTACGGTTCCACATCCGAGACCGGTTTTATTAATGACGGATACCAATTTCATAATGGCATCGATCTTGCGCCGACAACCGGATTGGGAACTCCCATTTTGGCGGCCGGCGATGGCGCGGTGATCGCTACGGGAAATGACGGACGATACGCATATGGTAAATGGATAGCGATAAACCATAAAAATGGCCTGGTTACCTTGTACGGCCATCTTTCTAAATTTGCTGTTTCGGGCGGTGCACAGATAAAAAAAGGACAAATAATAGGCTATATGGGCTCAACAGGATATTCGACCGGACCTCATTTGCACTTTACGGTATATGCTGAAAATACGTTCGAAGTCATTGAGCGGTGGTATGGACCCTTGCCTATCGGCGGACATATCGATCCGTTGGAGTATCTTTAACGTACGCGGTATAATTTAAGCGTAGCCTTTAAATAATCATCCTACGCCTATGCGATGCGCACGCATTTTCGTATTTCTTTTTTCGGCATATCTTGTCGTAAGTTTTTTTGTGCGTTTTTCAGGAACAGCGTATGCGGGAACGGATATCACGCTTACATTTGACGAAAAAGGTTTAGTGGAACGATTACTGTCCGATGCGGTTTCGCAGGTGCAAAATTTTGTTACCGAAAGCACGGCATCGGAGCCGATACGGAAAATAACGGCTATTACAATCAAGGTTTCGTTTATTTTTATCGCGGCACTACAAGAAGCTGTTGCCGCCATATTCCATGCGATTCGGGCAGAAGAGGCTACGACAGATTTTTTATTCTACACCTGATACAGGATGAAGAAATTGCAAAAAACCGAGGAAGAATGGAAAAAAGAACTGACTCCGGAGCAATATAGAATATTGCGGGAAAAAGATACGGAACCTCCGTTCACCGGTCTCTATTGGGATAAACACGATAGGGGAATGTATCACTGTGCGGCGTGTGGAGCCGCACTTTTTTCGTCAGAACATAAATTTGATTCCGGGTCCGGTTGGCCAAGTTATTATCGGGCGGCCACAGAGGGGACGATCGAATTGCGCCCCGATGAGAGCCGCGGCATGCGGCGAACAGAAGTACTGTGCGCCACGTGCGGAAGCCATCTTGGTCATTTGTTCGAAGACGGTCCGACCCCGACCGGAAAGCGTTTTTGCATCAATTCATGCGCTCTAAAATTCGATAAAAACAAACAGGGGATTGAAAAACAGTAAAAGTCGCGCGGGAAGCCATATAGATTGACAAAATGGGTTTTTTAGTTTAAAATATTAATACTGTTTCCTTGCTACACGCGGCTTACGTCGCTCAATAAGGAGGATTTCGTTTGGACGTTCTGTTGTTCGGAGGACGCGTCCGATTTTTGCTGATGGGGCGTCGATACGGCGACTTTCATCCCAAAGCTCCCGGCGCCACATCTCGCCGGCAATCCGTATTGCGTGGTTTGGGCGCCGATCGTTGCTTCTCGCCAAAGCCCGGATTCACGATACGCATTGTCTGGGCAGATGCTCTTGTCGGTACGTATTCCGATGAGTCAGATCCGGCGTTTGTGAGAACGTGTGAGTCCGCCGATGCGGGGATTACACTGGATGCCGTAACGGCAATTTCGTTCTGGAATGCAGATTGCCCGATCGGTGTACTTTTTCACGAACCAACAGGCATGACGGTCGCGGTCCATCTCGGTTTCCGGAATCTTTTCCGGGAAAATGATGTTCCCACAACGCTTGAGGCTGCCATTAAAACAATTGCGGTGGACCCAGGCGAACTGTCGTTCTGGTCGGGGGGCGGTATTGATACCTGTTGCTTCGGATATTCCGACAACTCGCTTATCTCCGGCCTTCGGTCCGCGTTCGGCGAAAAGGCAAGTCCCGGCTCCGTTGAACGAGGCCCTCGCCGCGGACAATATGCCGTAGACCTCAACTACATGATCAACGTAGTTGCAGAACGTGCCGGTCTTGACTGTGATGCGAATCGCGGACCGAAGATCTGTACGTCATGTTTCGGCCTGACCGACCTGGCCGATAATGGGTGGGGTGCCTACTGGAGCACTGTGCGGGAACCGCACGGGATGCCTGAACCTCGCCCGCGAAACGGAGCGTTTGTTCTTCGGCGCGATCCGATAAAGGCCTAAATAAAAAACCGTGCGCTACGCGTGCGGTTTCTTTTTTATGCGGTAAAAAGAGGATATAATTGCTCATATGCAACTAAAACTCGGCTATAACAATTTTGCATTTATCGTACCGAATATAGAAGCCGGCCATTTGCTTGAACGTTTTTGGGTGTCCGCGGTCGCTTCTATTTTTATAATCAGAGGATTCCTGAAGTTTACCGGCTATCCGCAGATAGGCGGCGGCGAGATCCACTTCGCACACATGTTGTTCGGTGGATTCTTCATGATGCTGGCGCTTTTTATTTTATTTATGTTCCTGAATAAAGAATCGAAGCATTGGGCCGCTATTTTCGGGGGTATCGGTTTCGGCGCGTTCATTGATGAGCTCGGGAAGTTCATTACCAGTGATAATAATTATTTTTTTGAACCGACCATCGCGCTTATATATGTTATTCTTGTGGCAATATTTTTACTGACGCGTCTTCTGGAACAGCATTTTTATATTTCTCAACGCGCATATGCGATCAATGCGCTTGAAGTCGCCAAAGAGGTATTGCTTTATGATCTCGATACACAAGAACGGGATAAGGCGCTGCAGTATCTTGATCTAAGCGAACAGGATAATCCGGCGATTTCGGGCATTCGGACAATGCTTGAAAGTATCGTGCCGAAAGCTCCCAAAAAAACAGGTCCGCTTACGAGAGTTCGGACTATTTTTTATGAACTCTATGCGACTCTTATTAAAAACCGGTGGTTTGCGCATTTTCTGGTGATATTTTTTGTCGTCTATTCAACACTGAATTTTATCGGGGCCGTAGCGAACCTACACTACACGAATGCTTTCTATGAGTGGGGTCAGATTTTCTCGTCTATTTTAACCTGGCTATTCGTTATTCTGGGCATCAATCTTATCGCCTGGGGACACCGGCTCGGCGCCTATGAGATGTTCAATAGGGCAATACTGGTATCCATTTTTCTAACCCAATTCTTCTTGTTTTATGAACGACAATTTGCGGCACTTATATATCTTTTGATAAGCTTGATCGTTTTTCTTTCGATCCAGTATCTTATCGATCAAGAACAAACGATGGCGGCGCGCCAGATACTTACAGAAAAGCGGCGTGGTTTACGATATATACTAGATAGGCTTTTCGGAAAACCTCCGGCAACCGCATAGTATAATATATTGTGTCGCAAAAGGTATATTGTGCGACATGTAGTATAGCGTAAAATAACGGGGAATTTTCGTTCCCCGCTTTTATTGGGTCTTAGTGTTTCTTAAAGTTACGAATCCTCTGGAATCCCGCACTGGAAGCGCGGGCTTTGGCGGATTCCATCGGACAACAACATCATATTCGTCCATCATTTCATATTTGGAGAGATCGAACTTAAGATCGAAGGACCTTTTCCACTGGCCATCGGTTGGCGTAATGGTGCGCCGCAGACTATTCAAAAGCGTATCGGCGCCCTGTTCCGAAAGACCGTGTGGATGCCCTATCTGGACGGCATATTCAGCGTGTCCCAACGTAGGATGGTCTTCAACTGATACAACGAGCACAACGCCCCAAAGAGGCGCCGTCGTGGTTTGTGAACGACCCAATTGCTTCCAGTATTCCTTACAACGAGCACGAACTCCCACAGCAAACTCCTTTCACAAAACATGGGGGGTGGTTTTTCTATGTTATACGGTATTTTCTATAAAAATCAAGTGTCTAGGGGCACGAATTTGAACGTTTATAACCGGCCTCTTCGGCCTCCTGAACGCTTATGAACGAAATGATGTTTTCCTGGTTTAAGCGCTGCGCCGCAGAACAATCCTTGGGGTAATAGTTTTTCCCGTTCACCGAGGCAACGTACCCTTCTTGGGGCAGTTTTTGGCCGTTTTCGGGGGTATTAGAAGCTAAATTATCCCCTATTTTTAAGGCCTCGGGAGCAATTGTCCCGTATGTTATGGGCGGAGGATTTTGTACAGAACCGGCAATAAAACCAAGTAAAAAACAGATCATTGCCCCAATTCCCACGGCAAGCGCTAGCCAGAACGGAGAATTCGTCTTGTTGTTCAAAAAAGTAGGAAACATATTTTATGTCGCACAATTAAATAATTTGACAGTGCCCCGTAATTTATATATTATTTCATACGGTTTTCGATTAAGCTTTTCAAGAACGTATGTCAAAAACAAAAGCAGGCGGTTCAACAAAACTCGGCCGCGATTCTATTTCAAAGCGTCTTGGCATTAAGCTATATGCGGGCGAATTTGCCCGACCCGGCGCTATCCTTATCCGTCAACGCGGTACAAAATTTTTACCCGGGAAAAATGTTGCCAGAGGAGAAGACGATACCCTATTTGCGGTTTCCGGTGGTACGGTGCGTTTCAGAACGGTTCGTAAAAAAAGATTTGATGGACGCTCCAAATTTACCAACATCGTAAGCGTTGAAGAAAAATAAAATAGAAAAACAAACATCCTCTCGCGCGAGAGGATGTTTTAATTTTCCGGTGTTGCCATTTACGCAAGCGGTTCAACGATAAGTTTTATATTCGTTTCCAATCCATGATCAAGCGCGATCAAAACCGTATGTTCACCGGTTGTCCGGATTGCTTCCGGAAGTTTTATATATTTTTGGTCGACAATAAAACTCTCTTTTGCCAAAGCTTCAGATATTATTTTCGCGTTAATACCCGCATACAGGGCGCCGCCTTCATGCGCTTTTGTATGTAGGGTGATTTCATAATCGGCCAAAGATTCGGCAAGTTTCTGTGCTTTTTCGAGATTCAATTCCGATTGTTTTGCTCGCGTCTCTTTTTGTTTTGTTATTTCTGTAACCGCATTTTGTGTTGCGGCAATAGCAAATCCGTTCGGAATAAGGAAATTACGGGCATAGCCGTCAGCTACGTTCTTTATATCGCCCTGTTCTCCCATCTTCGGGACGTGTTTTAATAATACGACTTTCATAACCTGTATGTTGTACCACGGATTAGTCCGAAATCCAAGATACCTCAACTCGCTCTACTTTCGCAAGCGGCGGTCCGGTATTGCACCACAGCAAGAATTTTTCCAGACGCTCACGCGAGCCGGAAACATCAATGCGCATACTTCCGTCCTTCAGGTTTTCGGCAACGCATTGAATGCCTAGCTTTTTGGCAACAGCGGTCGCGCTATAGCGGAAAAAGACTCCCTGCACCCGTCCATATATTCGGATGCGTGCAATGGACATGAGCTTTTATAAAGATTGTAAAAGCAATTCTTTCGCTTTTTCGAACTGAGGATCGCGATTTTTTTCTTCATCCTCTGGAGTTTGTTCCACAACGATATCGGGACGGATTCCCTCATCGGAAATCGATATGCCGTTGGGGGTTAACCATTTGGCGACCGTAATTTTAAGCGCCGAGCCGTCGGGAAGAGTTTCCAGGCTTTGCACAGAACCTTTTCCGTAGCTTTTTTCCCCCACCAAACGAATATGCAACGTATCTGCCAAAGCTCCGGCGAGTATTTCAGATGCAGATGCGGAGCCCTCATTAATAAGAACAATAAGCGGATAGTCTTTTAATTGGCCGGTTCCTGTGGAACGATCCGTAACCCGATTGCCGTCTTTATCTTCCTCGATTACAACCGGCATATCTCGGACGAGGAACCATCCTGCTATCTCAATTGCCATATCAAGATAACCTCCGGGATTATTTCTTACATCCAAAATAATTCCGCGGGGGTTTTTCGAAAGTATATCTTGGGCCGCATTATTGAACTCCTGACTCGCCTTTTGAGAAAAATTATATAGTTCAATATGGGCAATATTTTCTTCATAACTGAGTTTCAGGGCCGGAATATCAATACGGTCGCGCGTAATTTCAATGGTGAAGGGTTCATTATCCTCCCGGACAATAAGCAATTTTACTGACGTTCCTTTCGGGCCGCGGATGCGCGCGACCGCTTGGTCAACCGTCAAATCTGCCGTATTCGTTTCATCGATCTGTAATATCATATCTTCCGCCCGCAGGCCGGATCGCTCGGCCGGAGTTCCATGGATCGGCGCGATAACCGTTATGATATTTTTTCTCATTCCGATCTCCGCCCCAATCCCTTCGAACGAGCCCTCCGTATCGGACAAAAATAATTTTGCCTCATCGGGGTCGAAAAAACTTGTGTAAGGATCTCCCGAAGCCGACACCATGCCGCGAATCGCTCCGAATAACGCTTTCTCGGGATTTAACTGGCTGGAGTTGAGAAAATTTTGTTGTAAAATGGCCCACGCATCGCTGATACGTTTTGTATCCAGCGGCAGCAACGTTCCATTTTGAAATCGCGTCGAATACGCATAATAATTTCCGACATATCCGGTTGCGTGTTCTAAATACATACCCAATCCAATACCGCCCGTAAGCAGCAATACGGCAAAAACAATATAAATTATGTTATTTTTAACTTTCGGTAACATAGAGACGTTCCGCTTCGAGCCGCGCCGGCGGTAGCGGTTTATTTAAATATTTCTTGAAATATCGAAATGAACTGGAAGCGTGTATTCTTGTTTGCCGGTTCAGCGCTATGTCGAATATTCCACGTCCGGCGTTGCTGGCTTTTTGATGATAATGATATGCCGTTGCGGTCGGCACGTAGACAACAGCGTAATTATTTTCCCAGAAGCGCCTACACCAGTCAACGTCTTCAAAATACATAAAAAAACCGTCATCAAGCCCGCCAACGGTATCGTACGCGCTTCGCTTAATACAAAGCGCCGAGCCCATCAACCAATCGACGGGAAGGGATCGCGCAGCGTTAGCGGCAAGCTCATCGATCATTAAAAATTTTTGAATGCTTTTTAGACCCGGACGTGTTTTCCCCAAAAACGTTCTGCGGGCGATAACGGTAAATGGCTGGTAGAAGCGGAAGCACGAATATTGATGCGTGCCGTTAAAATTGAACAATTTTGGTCCTGCCATACCCGCGCGCGGATGTGAAGAAAGAAAATCAATAAGTACCGACGGCGCATTGTTCATTAACACAATATCCGCATTCAATATTAAAATATATTCTCCGGTGCTTTCGCGAAGACCGGCGTTAACCAAACGCGCATATCCCACATTATCAGCGAATGCGAGGTGCCGCACGGCCGGAAATTCATCGGCAAGCATCTCTTCGGTTTCATCTTGCGCTTCCGAATCACTGACCAACACTTCAATATCGATACCGACGCATGTTTCCTGGACAGAACGAAGACACAAGCGTAACAAATTCGGCGTTTTATAATGCGTTATAATAACGGATAATTTCATTCTATTTTTCAAAAATATTTTGTACACGCGAATGTATATCCGAAAAATCGGCGAATCCTTTTGCTGGTATCAAGATATATGCCCCGATATCGTTATGCGAAGATACAAATAATCCGGACGCAGTATCAATAACGAGCGTTTTAGTTTCTTGGGGTTTTATTTTCTGACCGATACCGAAAAGACGGGAGATATCTTTACTCATTATATCGGTTTTCACATTTCTGCCCACAATATCAAGAACTCCAATAAGTTTTTTGGGATTCGACAGAAATCCCAACGAAACCGCTTTTTCACGAATTGCAAAAATTATTTCCTGTTGACGACGCGCTCGATCAAAATCGGAAGTGGTAAACCGCGAACGTGCATATAAAAGCGCTGTATCCCCGTCCATATGATGACTGCCGGGCTCAACTATAAAATCCTGTCCGCCCCACTGCAAATTTTCCCGTAACGATTTTGCGACCTGGACGTCTATGCCGCCCAAAAGATCTATAAGTTCTTTGAAAGCCGTAAAATCTACAACCACGGCGTGGTCGATATTCACGCCTATGACCTTTCCGATCGCAAGCTTTGCGAGCACAATACCTCCTCCATTGGGTTGCTTTTGCTCTCCTATTTCATACGCCTCGTTTAATTTTGTGGGAATATCGACAACGGGAAGAGTCACATATGTATCCCGTGGAACAGAAATAAGGGCGGTTTGATACGTATCCGTATTAATACTCGCAACGATCATGGTGTCCGTTAAGCGACCGCCATACGGGTCCCCCTCTCCACGTATACCAAGAATAAGAATATCGAGACGATCCTTTTCCTGAGGATTCGCAATAGGCAATTTCTGAGCTGTGATGCCGAGAAACGAATCAACCCGCTGCGAGACAAGACTGAATGTTGTCCCCGCCTTAAAGACAAATACGCCTATTACAAGAATAAAAACCGCAATAAAGCTTACTATAAAAATAAGCATTATTCTTTTGAGTGAGCGCGGTCTTACGTATGCCGGCTGAGAAGGCGAGATTTTGTGTTTTGATTGTTCGAGCTGTTCGACCATAATATTCATTTAAACCAACTTTTCATGTCCGCGGCACTAACACGCTTATGCTTCATAATATACGAACGTTTGCGCAGCGCGGAAGAACATTGTGTGACCAGGGCAGGAATGGCTTTTAGGTTCTTTGGCTCGAATATAGCAATATATCCCAGCGAACGGATTTCTTTCCATAAAATCGATATAATATCCATAAAAAAATGTTTTGCGGTTTCATTTTTTATTTGCATAAGACGCTGGTTTTTCCACGAATAATATTTCGACCAACCGGGAACCTTTCGCCGTTCTCGGATTATGCGAAATGCGGAACGGGCCGACGCCTCGCCTGCACCGCGGGCATGCCATGCTTTTGCTGAGGGTACAAAAATCGTATTCCATCCGAAAAGCCGCAATCGCCACGCAAGATCAACATCCTCCTTATACATAAAAAAATCTTCGTCGAAATATTCCCATCCGCTTCGGGTCGGAATACGAACATCCTCAAGCGCTTCACGGATATATATTGGAAGCGCGCCATCTGCCCCGAATATCTCTTCTTCAGAATTGTATGTCCCATCATCGGTTTCTCCCTGTCCCCGGTTAACGACCCGGCGGTTCGAAAGCATTTCCAATCCGGTCGTATCAATAACATGCGTTTTTTCGAATTTTGGACCTAAACGAAACAACTTTCCCTGAATCGCGCCCAATCGTCCCAAAGAACTGGCGCCGTATGAGCGGACGCATTCGGCAACAAAATTTTCGTCCAATACAACATCCTGATTGAGGAGACACACAAGCCTCCCGTTTGTTTCTTTAATACCGAGGTTGTGCCCCTTTGCAAATCCAAGATTTGAACGCGAAGAAATAACCCGCACGGCCGGATGAACTTTCAGGAAAGTCCTGATTGTCTCAAGAGTGCCGTCTGTTGAAGCGTTATCTATAACCGTAATCTCGATGTTCGGATATGTCTGGTTGAATAAAGAAGAAAAACAGCGCTCGAGCCAGCGCAGTGCGTTATACGTAACGATGTTCACTGAAACAAGCGGTTGTGTGTGTATCATACCGAGAGGCGTTCACGCTTTGCGGCAATAAAAAGACCCGAGAACATCCCGAGTACGGCCGCAAAAAGCAACAAGACCTTATCGTTCAAGAGAACAACATCGAAGAAATTATATAATGTAAGCCATAAAAAGTAAATTCCGAAAACAGCTCCCGCGATCCGGGTCATGTGTTCATTTTTGTGGTGAAAAAGACGATACGCTGCATGTACGAGTAAAACGAAAAAGGCAACCGTCAATACTCCGCCAAAGACCCCTGTTTCTGCGGCAAAATCAAGATACAAATTATGCGCAGATGCGCCTTTTCGTGATGCGTCAAATTCTTCTCCTAAAACTTTCGCGTAATTACCCGCGCCAACACCAAGCAGCGGATGTTTAACAATTGCCTGTGCGGTAATACGCCAGATGTCCATGCGCGCCTTATTAGAAGTTTCTTCAAGATCAAGAATAGAACCCGCTCGTTGTAAAAGAAGCGCCGTCCCCTGCTCGCGAATGCCCGCTCCGTGCATACGGGAAACAAAAATTGAGGATATCGGAAGTAGTAATAAAAACATCAAAAAAGGCACCAATAGCGTCTTCGGCAAAAATTCATCGAAAAGACGTGTTTTAATTGTAATCGCATACGTCACGCCGACCGCAACCGCTCCGGATATAAGCGCAATACCGATAAGCCACGCGTTTTCGGGAAAGATAAACGCGCTTTCAATGACGCGAGAACAAAAAAATGCCGATCGGTTACATGCGCCGAACGCAACGGATAATGCAACGGTGTTTAAGACCACATACAAAAGACCGATGCATGCGGCATAGACAAATACAAACAAGAGCATTGCGCGTTGCGGTATATGAAAACGATTTGAAGTCATGATGCCCACCGCAAAAACACCGAATAGTATCGGAAGAGCACTGATCCAAAGCCCTCGCGTTCCCGAAAGATATATAAGAAAAGAAAACAATAACCAGCCCAGGAATAACCATATACGCGTGACACGCGTCCGGGCTGTTCCAAACGCAAATAATACAACGCTTGCCGCGAATAAACTGAAAAGACCGAATGAGTGTGAGTCAGGGAATACGGAAAACAATCTTAGTGTCGGAGGCGTTTCGGCATAATAAGAAAACCACGTGTTGCTTTGCATGAGAAGCTTTGCAAGCGCATTCCCGTAAAACAAGGGTGTTACCCATTGCGCCCAGTGCTGCCAAAAATCATACAGAGATGAGAACTGAACAATGATAAATTGAAGCGCCGCTACGATGGTAGCACCCATCCCGGCAAGTCCAACAGAAATGATAAACTTTTCTCGTTCGAGTTTTTTATGTGCCGCCAAGCGAACAATTATATATAACGGTATAGTATTCCCCAAAAAAATTATTTTTCGCAAACCCCAAACGGGATTATCGGCTACAAGCAAAGAAAGCGTCGCCAGCGCAAAAATACCCAGCGCGCACCATTCATATGGAACAATGCGGGAGGGCAACATCCGGATCAGCGCAAACCAGTTACGTTCATAAATTTTCTCTTTTATAAACCATGCAAACAATAACACTATGAGCAGCGGTCTCCATGAACAATGATAAATTGAAGCGCCGCTACGATGGCAGCACCCATCCCGGCAAGTCCAACAGAAATGATAAACTTTTCTCGTTCGAGTTTTTTATGTGCTGCCGAGCGAACAATTATATATAACGGTATAGTATTCCCCAAAAAAATTATTTTTCGCAAACCCCAAACGGGATTATCGGCTACAAGCAAAGAAAGCGTCGCCAGCGCAAAAATACCCAGCACGCACCATTCATATGGAACAATGCGGGAGGGCAACATCCGGATCAGCGCAAACCAGTTACGTTCATAAATTTTCTCTTTTATAAACCATGCAAACAATAACACTATGAGCAGCGGTCTCCAGGAAGCAAAATTATCCGCGTATGTTCCGAGCGGCAACGCAAGAAAAAATGGTATAGATGCGATGAAAAGCGCGGCGGCATCGTTCGGAGTATAAAAAAATATAACCAATACCAATAGCGCCTCTATAATAAATACGCTTTCTCGCGGCAATATTCCTGCATATATAGCCGCAACGGCCAAACCTTCAGCGCATACGGCCACGATCAGTTGTTTTAGCGAGAATGCTCTCATGATTTTACTATCATGTGAAATTCGGCTGCGGTAAGTGCGGCGCAACGCTCCCAAGAGAAGCGCGCCGCAGTCTTTGCCGCACATGCCCGCAGACTAGCAGCTAATTCGGTATTTTGAACGATTTGTTGCAGCGCAGAACATATTACTTCGGGGCTATGTGGGTTTTCAATAAATACCGCACATTCCCCCACCACTTCAGGTAACGATGCTGTTTTAGTGGTAATAACAGGAGTTCCGCAAGACAAAGATTCGAGTGGCGGAAGCCCGAAGCCTTCATAATCGGACATCCAGACGGTTGCATCGGCTCCGGCATACACATATGGCAAATCCGGCGAGGCAACATAATCGGCAAAAATAACGGCGGCGGGATATGCAGTATTTATGCGTCGCGCCACTTCGTGTAATTTTCTTCCCGGATATCGGTCAGTTCCGGCAATAAAAAATTGATGCGTATTATTTTTCTGAAGGAACAGTTCAAACCCGTCAAGCGTCTCCACAACATATCGTCTGGGAAAGGCCGAACCGATAAAAAGAAAATACGGCTTTGTGAGATTATACCGCGCGCGAACGTTTCCGCTTTCGCGCAGGTCAGAAGCTTGAGTAAATATTTTTTCTGCAGCTTCCGGCGTTACCGTAATTTTCTCTTCGGATATATTCCACACGCGCATAACTTCATTTTTAGTGAATTGCGATGGGACAAAAATACGCTTCGCTCGATGCGCTGCCTGCCGCGAAACCCATCCCAGAAAAAATCGGTCAAACGCACCGGGCCAATAGTGCAGATCCGGACGCGCGGCGTACACAATATCGTGCAATGTAACCGCGAAGGGCACGCTCACCTTGAGGGGCGCTATATATTCGGGGCAAAATAACAGATCGGCATCATCTTTTTTTATGGCCTGCGGGATGGCGATATGCATGAATAAAAACGTACTGTGCTTCCCGAATGGACGGGGCAAAACACGGGCTCGCATATTTTTTCGTTCCTGAAAATCGTCGGGTATGCGATCCTTAAAATACAATATAAATTCATCATCGCTGCGCGTCTCCCACTCCGAAAGTAAATTAGACAAATATCGGCCGACGCCCGTTCGGTTGCCCTCAAGACAATGTGCATCTACCGCAATGCGCATACATTTATACCGATATTTTACCGTATCGTTGATGCCACGCATCCCAAATCCCCCGGATTGTCGCCCCGGCCCACGATCGGCGGCGCGGCAAAAATACGTATTTCATCATATGCCATGCCAATCTTACAATACTTAAAGACAAAACAATGATTTTTTGAAGCACCGAACCGTTATGCAGAGCAAATAACAGACCGTTTCGTACATGATACCTGATATATGTTTCTGAGCCCTCAGCGCTTGATGCCGCACCTTTATGCCAAATAACGGAACGAGGAACAACAATACAACTATAACCGATTTTTCTAGCACGCAGACTCCATTCAGCATCCTCATAGTATAAAAAATATTCTTCAGGTAAGAGTCCTATGCGGCGAATCGATTCTGTCTTTGCCAACAGACAACATCCGGTCGCATAATCCCCGGGGTACGGATCGTTCCCGACACCATCCGGCACGTCAACTGCGCCATATTGCACATGCGTTCCCTTCAGGGTCAGAGGCGAAAGTTTCCCGCCGGCAAACCATATTTTTTTAGACGGCGGTTCCCCGCTATAAATAAGCGGATTTGCAAACGCAACATTTTTTTGTGTTTGTGCGGTCACATATAATATTTCAAGGAAATTTTCGGCAACAACCGTATCATTATTAAGCAACATTATCCATTCTGCGCCTTCGTTCATTGCCCGTTGTATCGCGACATTATTACCGCCGGCGAAACCAAGGTTTTTCTCATTACACAATAACGCAATCGGATGCGAAGTATACGATGCGATAAACGACTCCAGTTGTCCTTTAGAGTCATCGGTTGAGCCGTTCTCAACAACAAAGATATTGAAACGGGGGGCAGTGACCACCGCAAGCGAGCGCAGACAGGAAATCGTGTCTCGCCAGCCATTCCAGTTCAAAACGATAATAACAATATCTGCGGAGCTATTCATTGATACTGTTGCGAAACTACAATCCCCGGATAATATTTTTTAAGTATCGTTTCGGCGCTATTGCCCAACGTTGCCATCCGCCGTGAGCCGGCGGCGTCCAACCCGATGCAATGATTAGAGCCCCCGCAGGGCGTCTTATACTGGGTGTCTGAAGGGTCATCAATACCGCCCGCCAAATATGCAAATGCCGTCTCACAAAACTTTCCACCCCATACAGTACAGGCATTTTTTGTCTGCCCAGCCGCACCCGATGAATATGCGGCGAGTATGGGCTTCCCGTTAAATGTTGCTGCAAGACCGCGCGTTACTGTGGCGGCCAACACCGGATTTTTTGCACGCAATTCAAAATTGTAACCTTTATACAGTTGATCACCCGGGGTTCGTCCCAAATGAAATATTTCTCCCGTTATTTTCGAACCCTGTTGAATGTAATACAGCGCGTATGATCGTGCGGCGATCGCAAAGGTTTTATTGTGCTCGATCGGATCATCGTTTACCGTTTCTGCGATTCCCTTAATATATGATTCGAGCGGTAATTCGTTTATTACCCAAAATTTTTGGGATGCATTCGAATACGCGATCTCAATTTTTCCACGAAAACGGTTATCGTTGGAACCGTTATAAGCAAGATCCGTATAAGAATTGATAGTAACAATGCCACTTACATCGTTGGGTATGATTCGGATAACCGTATCTTTTCCCGGCGTAAATGATGTTGTAGTATCGGCCGGCTTATCCTCGCTCGGCAATCCGCTTCTCGTAATAACGTATGAAGAGCTTACGCCGACACTTACCTGCTCGCCGACTCCGGGAGAATAAATGCCTATTCGTATCGTCGGTTCGTTAGTTGTCGTAGGTTGCGACGTTGTAGTCGTGCCGCTCGGAACAGATGGAATAGTAGCGCTTGCAAGCGCCTGGGGTTTTATATTTATATCGGCTTTTTTCGTTACTGCTTGCGCTTCTTTATAACCATCAATCTCTTCCTGAGCAACGGTCTGAATGTTCTTCCATGATAAGCCCAGAGCCCGGAATATATCCGCAGACTGTATCCATCGCTTAAAACCGTTATGTATATACCACACTCTTCCGGATTCTTTTGATGTAAGTAGAGTTCCCGTGGGCCAAACAACGTAAGGGCCAAGCGCATAATAATCAAGCTCCCTATCCCCGATCTGTTTAATGGCCGCCCATTTATATTTTAATTTCGTAAAAAGTACCCCTGAGCTGATCGGTCGGCGTATCGTTCCCTCAACAAGATAAATGCGGGGGCCACTTCCGCGGATAAGCGTTCCTGTTGCAAGAAGATATGGACTGCCCCGGCCATAACTTTCCATGTCTCCATTCGAGATTGTTATGATTTTTTTCCAATCGAGTTTTAGGGTAGAAAATAAAGAGGCGGCGGTAATATGACGTACAAGACTCCCCTCAAAGCGATATATCTCCGAACCGCTTCCCTTTACAAGCGTTCCGTCTGGAAATGGCATAGCGGTTCCCGAGGAATAAAACGCGAGGTCCCGATCTGATACCGTCTTAATATTTTCCCACGCATAACCCAAAGAATTAAAAAGTGCCGCAGTTGGAATGCTTCGTTTTTTCCCGCCTTCGATTCTGTATACCGAATCGCGCGTATACGATTTTACAAGTGTTCCGTCGGCAAATTTTGATCCAATATGCGACGGGAAGAGATTAATTTGCGTAAGAGGAATAGATGCGATTTTTGCCGCAGCGGTATCGGTTATCTCACTTAAAATACCGTTTGCTATCGCAAATTTTTTGTTTCCCGAATCTGTCTGATAATATAAACTACGGAACGAATCCGAAAATGTTTTTGCGCCGGTTCGTATCGATGAAAGATCTAATCTATCTGAATTACCGGGCTCAATATCTCCGTGACTCACGAATCTATATCCGTTATACGTTCCTGAAAAATCTCCGGTAGATATGTCACATGTTCCCGCGGATATTTTTTGATTTTTCCAAATTTTTATAGCCGTAAAGCCCGCCGGATCGAATCCATTCACCGCACCAAGCCAGCCCCCAAGGCGGGTTAAACTGTCTCGCATCGCTGACGGCATTTGCGTCCCCGATGTTGAATAATTTCCCAACAGGAGAATTCCAACGCTACCGATATTAAAATTTTCACAACGCGCGCTCACATACGTGTGAGCTGCACGGGAACCGTTACCTCCAAAACGTCCTTCGTATATCCGTCCCTGGCGATCAATCACAAAATTATAACCAAGATCTCCCCATCCGCGCGTCACTGCATGAAAGCGGTAAATATTTTGAATCAATGAAACCGGGTTCACGCTGTCGCTATTACACGTTGACGAAGATGGCGAACAACCAAGATCGTGGACTATAACAGTATCAACAATACTGTAATCGGGCGGCGTATGATTCTCTTCCGGCGCCCAAGAGAATAATTTCTTTAACTCATCTGTATTTTCCCATACCGAACGCGGAATTATACGCGGCACGCCTTCACTTGTCGTAGAGCCGCTTGGAAGATTTGTTGGCTGAGTAACTATCGGATGACCGTATGCGTCAAGAGAAAGCTCTTCAAGCGTATCATCATCGAAATCCTGAGCGTATGCCGCTCCTGCAAAAAACAAAAGCGCCACAACGAAAGCTGTGGCAGAAATTTGCGTAATGTTCTCTCGGAATGACCGCATAGACCTATTTTAACAGGATAGATGTATGCTGTACAGGAATTATGAAAAATATTTCATTTTTGCCGCCCGCTGTGCGATGCGCCATATATTTCCCGCACCCAACGTAAGTATAATATCTTCTTTTTTTACGACCTTGCCCAGAAAATAAATCGCCTTATCGTGTGTGGGTGCATACAAGGCCCCTAAACGATCCGCAAGCGTGCGGGTTTGTCCCGCAGCGCGAGATTTCTCCCTCGCCGATGAATATGTTTCAAGGATAATAATGCGATCGGCCGGCTTCAGCGCAGAAATAAAATCTTTGAACAAAACCTTTGTACGGGAAAATGTATGCGGCTGGAATATAACGACGATCCGTTTACCGGGAAACGTCCGGCGCGTAGCCTGGATTGTAGAAATTATTTCCGTCGGATGATGTGCATAATCATCAATGATTATAGGACTGATTTTTCGGACTATCTCAAAGCGTCTGGCGGTACCCCGGAACATATGTAAACCTTTCCGGATCTTATTGGGTGATATTCCAACAGCAAGTCCAAGCCCCGCCACCGCTGTTGCATTAAGCACATTATGTTGTCCAAAAAGCGGGATAAAAAAAGTTCCGAGCGATTTTTGTTTATACGAAAGCGTAAAATCTGTGCCTCGTTTTCCGGTCGTCCAGGCTCGTATTATAAGAGAATTCGACGGCTTAAAACCGTACGATAAACGAACTTTAATGCGCGCATTCCGCGCAAGACGCGCAAGTAAACGGTCATCACCGCAATAAATAAGTGAACCGTCTCGATGTATACGCTGAATGAACTTTTCGAACGACGCTTTGTATGATGACGGTGTTTTGAAATAATCGGGATGATCCCAATCGATATTGGTTATAATTGCCGCTTTCGGCCGATAACGTAAAAATGCGTCTCGATACTCGTCGGCCTCAAGCACAAACGGGGTCTGTGCGGTAACGGTCCCGTTCACATATGCGTTTGAATTCCAGTTCCGCGACATCGTTCCAACGACCGCAACAAGATCTCTCCGCGCATATCCCAACATTACGGCCGCAAGGGCCGTGGTCGTGGATTTTCCGTGACTTCCGGATACCGCAATACCGAATTTTTCATTGAATAATTCGGCAATTGCTTCGGAATAAAGCAAAAATGGTTTTTTGGTTGCTCGCGCTGTACACACCTCATCTAAAGCGGCGCCCCGTCCTTCTATGCGCCCCCCGATCCGCTCAGCATATGCGCCGGATGAGATAAAAAGATCTTGATTTGCGTGTATATTTTTTCCGGAAAATTTTTTTCTGTACCGAATCTTTAATCGGTGCAAAACCGCATTCGTGAAAAAAATCTCGTCCGTGTCCGAACCGGAAATAATTTTGCCATCGTATTGCAATAATTGTGCAAGCGCCGTCATACCGACACCCGCAATACCGATAAGATGGATCCGGCGCGCATCTCGCACACACGCACTGCTCATTGTTTTTTGCGCAATAAAATAGCAAGTAGCGGGAAAATAATAACAGCCTTAAAGATCCTTCCGAATCGTTGTGGTTCCAGCGTAAGGCGCCACAACCATTCCAATCCGAGCGCACGCAACGGTTTTGGAGCACGTATTTTTTTGCCCGCCCACACGTCCAGAGCGCCGCCAACACCGATCGCAAGGCGAATACCCGTCAAAATAGACGCGTATGTGGACATCCACAATTCCTGCTTCGGAGCGCCAAAACCGACAAGAACAATGTCGGCATTGGAATGTATTACCTCTGTAATAATGCGCTTTTGTTCGTAATCATAGACAAAAACGCCGTCTGGCCGGATAAAGGGCGAAAATGATGCCGGAATAAAACGATGAATTGAATAGCGTTTTTCCAAAAATTTCGCGGCGCGCGCGGCAACACCCTCTTCCCCTCCGACCAGGAAGACCTGAAGCGGTCGCTCGGCATATGAGGCAAATAACGCTTCTGCAAAATCGATACCGGTAATGCGGGAAGGAATACGAATTCCCAATAAGAGCCCGACAATAAACGTTCCTGTTCCGTCCGCTATTGATAATGAGGAACCGTTGAGAGCGGCTCGAAAAGAATCATTGCGCGCCGCATCAACCAGAATCTCTGGGTTGGGCGTTACGATATACTGCATGGTTGCGGAAGGGCCATTTATGATCGACGCAACCCACGCCAACGCCTCTTTAAAACGAAGCGTATCTATGCGCACTCCTAAAATCAACGATTTCGATATTGTTTTTATTTCCATATCATTTGGCTCAAAGCTTCTATATAATATATACGTATGAGCGAAGAAAAAAAACAAGCTATTAATGTTGTTCCATTCACATTTGTACCGCGCTCGCGCAACGGCATATTTACATACGAAACTCGGGAACAACTGGAACCGGGCGCACTTGTCTGGGTACCGTTCGGAATAAAACGCCTTCCGGGAATCGTCATTAAAACGAACGTGATTCCGGCATATCCGCGGTTAAAATCCATAGCGGCCGTAATCACGCCTCACCCCGTTCTGCCAAAACAGCTCAGAGAAACGATTTTAGCCGTATGTAATTATTATATCATGCCGCCGGGTTTGCTGTTTAAAGCCGTTTTCGGTCCTCTACAAATGGAAAAAATCGTGACAATCCCAGAAACAGCAAAACCGACACCGTCACATTTTGCACTAAAACATTATTCAGGAACCGCTCGTTATGCAAAATATATATCGGCGATACGAACAGTCATACAGAAAAAAAACAACATTATCGTTATTCTGCCAACGACAGCTGAGGCGGAATCTTTTATCTCAATGCTTCCTTCCGATCTGCGACAATGCGTTCTTGTGGCAAAACATGATTCATCGCGTATACGCTCACACGAACAATGGTCGTCCCTATGCGAAGCGAATCAAAAAATTATAGTTGGTACGCGCAAAGCATTATTCACTCCTTCATCCAACATCGGACTTATTATTATTGAAAACGCAACCGATCCGCTTCATAGGAATGGCTTTGGAAAAATCTCATATGATGCGCGGGAGGTTGCGGTGGCATTAGCGCATGCGTGGACATGTCCGCTTATTTTTGGTTCCTATGCGCCCGCACCGACGTTGGCACGATTTGGCGGCAAAAAAGCGACTGTGAGCGGAACGAATGCAAAAAAAATAACGATCGCGGTCCGCACAGTACATATTAAAAAAACCCGTACCGCAAAATCATACTCCGTTTTTTTACAGGATGATATCACCGCCGCCCTAAGCGCCCGAAAACATATTTTATTATTGGTCGCCCGCAAAGGTGAAGCAAGCGCGGTTTCCTGCAAAAATTGCGGAGAACTGATCGTGTGTACCGAATGCAGCGCTCCCATGTCCCTTCATATATTGCCGGATAAAGCGCATCCGGAACATGCTGCAAATACAAGACTTATTTGCCGCCACTGCGGTCGATCGATTCCGGCACCAAAATCCTGTCCGTCGTGCAGTTCCTGGGAGCTACAAGAGGTCGGTATTGCCGCTGATCGCTTACAAAAAGATATTACCCAACAATTTCCCGGCATTTGGACGGGATTATTAGAAGGCAAAAGCGTCATACAAGAAACAGTTCGAAAAAAAATTCTGGCGGAATTTGCCGCACATGCGCCAGCGATCCTTATAGCAACAAAAGCTATCATGCATGAAAAACTGAACGATATTGATATGGTTACGGTCCCGTCGGCCGATCGCTTCTTAGCCATTCCGAATTTTGATGCCAACGAGCAATTTGTACAAATGCTCGCGTATGCAATAAATAGTCTTAACGAAAATGGTATGTTGACCGTTGAAACGTATTCTCCCGACCACGGCATATATAAATATATTGAAAAACAGAACTGGCAGGCGTTTTTTCAGGAAGAACTTCGTATGCGTAAAGAACTCTTATGGCCTCCCTACAGCCGGCTCATTACACTGACCGCTCGGACAAAAACCAGTGAGGACGGAAAGCGGGCATTCGAGACCCTTATTCCGCATCTGCGCACTGCTTCACAAAAGGCGCGTGTGCGCACCGAAATCATAGGCCCATATCCGGGGTTCATAAAAAAGATCGCCGGACAGCACGTATGGCATGTTCTTATAAAAGTGCTGGGATCGGATAATACGAAAAATATACTTGATCTTCGGCTCCAGAAACATCTGCGCACCATTATCCCGCCCCATGTCGATATTGACGTTTCCCCCGAAAGCATTCTTTAATTTTATATATGGCTATACAAAATGCGGTACAAGAACCAAATCCTCCCCTGCGCGATCACGCCCAAGAAGTTCCGCTGCGCAAAAAAACATACGACTATCTCGAAGAGATGGCGGATAATATGCGCGAAACGATGAAGACGCTGGACGGAATCGGCATTGCGGCTCCGCAGATCGGAGAATCGTTGCGACTTTTTTTAATAGAAAAAGAATCATTCCCTGAACAAGAACTCCCATCCGATGTTTTCATAAATCCGAAAATTATCCGTTCATCTTTTAAACTATTAGACGGAGAAGAAGGATGCCTCTCGGTAAAGGGTGTATTCGGAACCGTTAAACGCCACGCGTCTGTTACTGTCGAGGCGTATAATCTGAGCGGAAAAAAATTCCGCCTCACGGGAAAAGATCTTTTGGCGAGAGTGTTGCAACACGAAACCGACCATTTAAGCGGAATTCTTTTTATCGACAAGGCAGAGCCTGACTCTTTGCATACATATATTCGGGAAGAACATGAGCACAACTGAAATCAGAATTGTTTTTTTAGGAACGTCTGAATTCGGAATACCGGTTTTGGAAGCGCTCCAACGCGCCGGACACACCATTGGAGGTGTCATTACCGCTCCCGATAAACCAGCCGGCCGTTCTTATAAAACAAGGGTTTCGCCCGTAAAGCAGTGGGCGGAGCAACAACACATTGTGGTTCTTCAACCAACGAACATGTGTGATCCGGCATTTCTGGAAGAATTGCGGACCATGCGACCGAAAATTTTTATAATGGCCGCATACGGAACAATCGTTCCAAAATGCGTACTGGAAATACCGACGGAAGGAACAATAAATATTCACCCGTCCCTATTACCAAAATACCGGGGAGCCTCTCCTATCCAAACCGCACTTTTGAGTGGAGATACCGAAACAGGTGTTACTTTTATCCTCGCCGATGAGCTTATGGATCATGGGCCGGTGGTCGCGCAGGAAAGACTTGCCATTGAAACAACGGATACAAACGAAACGCTCCATCGACGGGCATCCGACCTTGCCGCGAACATGATGATAAAATATCTTCCCCAGCTGCTTGAGAACGGTATGCATACGGTTGAACAAGACCATACGCATGCAACATTTACAAAAGAAATTCGGCGTGATGACGGGAAAATAGATTGGACCAAAGACGCTATTTCTCTGGAGCGGCTGGTCCGAGCTTTTTATCCGTGGCCCGGGGCTTTCACATTTTTACCGGATAATAAACGCCTCAAACTCCTGCGAGTAACATTAGATACCGCCGCATCCGGCGAATCTGGAATTGTTTTTGATGCGCCGCGCACCCTGGGGGTTTTTTGTAAAAGCGGCGGACTTCTTCTCGCGCATGTCCAGGTAGAAGGAAAAGAGCCTATAGACGGCACGAGTTTCCGCAACGGACACAAAGAACTTATACAACAAAAACTCCGTTGAGAAACGGAGATTTTTTTATTTGTGCTTCAATACTTTATATAGTGCTGCTTTTGCCGCATTGCCGGACGAATCCGGCTGACGCAATGATTTTATAATATGCCGTCTTTCATTTTCCTGCATCGCCCGGCGAACGAGAGGAAAAAATTTAAGCGGATCTTCCTCAAAAAGGAATCTGTAACGAACTATCGCTTCGGGTAAATCGTACCACGACATTTCTTCAAGATTGCTTGGTTCTCGTCCCTGCACAAGACCCTTCTCCATCCCGGAGAGAGGCTTAAAACGTTTCGCAAGCATAGCTTTTGCGCTCATACGCTCCTGTTCGTTTGCCCACTGAGCACTTCCGTCAATAATCATTCTATAAAAATTATAATCAACGATTAGCTCCAGGCCTTCTGTTTCTTTTTTCTCGGTAAGCATCTGTTTCTTTTGCATCTGCTCATCCGACGGCAATTCCTTATATATAAAATCTCCTTCCGGCTGTCCCGCCGCATTCAGTGGCGGAGATTCCGGACGATACTTATATTCTTTCTCCGGTACAGGCTTAAGCATCTCTTCGCGTATTTCGCCCAACTTTGAATCGATATAATTTACAAGATCTGCTGCGCTTATCACGCGAAGCTCAACCGGCATATTCCCGGTCAATATTTTATGATAGGTAACATCGGAAACCAGTCTGAAGTAATCGTGTTGTTCACTTTCCTGTGCAATTCGCGCGCGCAAACCGCCCAACATGCGATCGCCGGGAAGAATGGAAGAAAAACCGGCGGCGCCGGCGAATTCTTTATTGAGATCGAAAAAATTTTCTGTGGGTTGTGCTGTCTGGTTTATTGAATTCTCCATATATCAAGTCTGGAACGGTATATGGGGCTTTAAAACCTCGGTCGCAACACGTGCGGCATTTTTGAATCGAACGCCGTCGCTCTCTTTTCCGACAACAAACCCATAATGCATCGGGATCGCAATACGGGGTTTAATATCTCCTGCTGCATCTGCGGCCTCTTGTGCATCCATAGTATATGTCCCGCCAACAGGCAAAAAGGCGAAATCGCATTGTATACGCTTCATTTCCGGTATCCTGTCCGTATCTCCGGCATGATAGTACCGGGCATCATTAATGGTCAAAATATACCCCACCCAATTATTTTCTCTGGGATGGAACGGTTTATCGATATTATATGCGGGAACGGTCTCCATTGCTATCATTCCGCGGGGCACACGGGACATCCCCGGCTCAACCGCAAGAGTATTATGAAATCCGGAAAGTTCTTTTGCAACATCATGGGGAGCGATTATTTGCGTTTGACCCGTTGAAAGCTGCCGTATCGTCTCAAGATCAAAATGATCGAAATGCGCGTGGGTAATGAATATCAGATCGGCCTTCGGAAAATTCTCGGGTACGCCCCACGGGTCTATATAAATTTTCCGCTCTGCATCAAACAAAAAAGCGGCTTGCTTGAACCATGTAACAAACGAAAGGCCGCTGAAAGACATATTTTATTGATTGTCCAAAACACCAAAAGAGGTATATTTGCGGACGGCCCAATCGCCCGAATTCATTGCCGCTGAACCTGCAACATAAACATTACCGCTTAAATCCATGGAAATATCGAACGCGCCATCATTACCAAGACCCGAATCATAGCTATCCCCCGGCCACGAGCCGCTAAGTGCACCCAAAGACGTATACTTTACAACATACCAATCCAGGGGCGTATCGAAATCATCCGTTATATCGCCGGCGATATACATGTTGCCCCCCGAATCCACAACAACACCGTCTACCCAAGGCGTAGCTTGTATTGCCCCGGATGAGCCCCAGGCGGTCGCGGGATTCCCACCGGAATCGTATTTGCGCATATATCCTTCCGCCGCACATTCGGTGCATACTCCCCTCCAACCAACCGCATATAAATTATTATTCTGGTCCAGCGCAATATCCGTAATGCCGGCACTATGATAATTGCCGTTATAATATGTCACAACGCCGGAAGAACCCCATGACGCATCTATCGAACCGGATGAATTATATTTATGAATACGCCAGTGAACGATAACCTGATCGGTCATGTTTGCATAACCTGCGGCATATACGTTGCTGTTTACATCGACTGCGATACTGTTAATTATATCTGTACTATATCCCGGAGTAGGCCGCGAATTATATGTCACCATACCGGAGGAGCCCCACGAAGTATCCAGGGAACCGCTTGAATCGTATTTGAGCATAACCCAGTCATAACCCGTAGTTGCAACTTGATATCCCGCAATATACATATTTTTATTGGCATCAACGGCAATGGCATTTGGAACATCTGTCTGCGCTCCTCCAGAATTATAAGTAATTTTTCCGGATATCCCCCATGCCGTATCAAGCGTTCCCGTCGAATTATATTTAAGCGCCACAAAATCGGTACCGTTTGTTCCTTGGCTTCCCGCGATATATACATTAGTGTCGGAATCGATCGCAATGCCCTTTCCGGCATCCGCCTGTACGCCTCCGGAGTTATACGTCACCATACCCGAAGAACCCCATGTTGTATCGAGAGAACCGTTGGGATTATACTTGCGCACGGCTATATCTCCCCCGTTCGCAGGAATACTTCCCACGACATAAATACTTCCGCCGGCATCAACGACAACGCCGCTTCCCGAATCACTTCCGCCCGAATTATACGTTACCATTCCCCCCACCCCAACCCAACTTGCCGTTGCGGAAATGTCCTTGATAAGAGACGTATTGATGCCGACCTCATACATATCGGGATCATTGCCTCCATCGGTTGATTCCTTGTCTTCCGCGCCGCCCTTTGCATAAGTCTGCGATTCAAGGTTGGTGCTCAGCTCATATGTTTTGTCGGTGTTGCAGGTGTAAAGGTAAAAATAGTCAGTGTCTTTCACGTGGAGCGCGTCCTCCACCGAATATCCGGGGTCGAGCGGAAGTGCAGACACAGGAGAGCCTCCGGTGATCTGTGAAAAATTAACCGGCAACCATCCGGAACCGGTAATGGCCGTGCTGCTGGAGTCACCGCTCGCGTGGAGTGTGAGATATCCCACGTTTGTATCCGTAATATCCATTGCATCTGCGCGACCAAGCCAAATATTTGTACCGCATGTGCCCCGGGAATTGTCTCCGTCAAGATCGGGATTCGAGACCTGGGTGAAATATACGCCGAGCGCTGTCTTAAGCGCTGCCATATCCGACATGCGCTGGGAATCTCTGGCTTTTGCGAGAAGCTCGGGAGGATTCAGAACGAACATAACCACCGCAGCACCGATGGAAATGATGGCGGTAACAATAATAACTTCAAGAAGAGTAAAGCTGGTTTTTCGTTGCGGTTTTTTCGTTTCATTTTGCGTACGGATTTTTTTCATAGCTTTCCGTTCAAAATTATCGGACGCTTATCCGTGCCGACCGCCTTACTCCGAGACGATCCCTACCTGTGGGACACAAAGGCATAACCGGACACGATTCGCACCTGGGAATCGGGGCTTTACACAACGTCCGACCATGATCGATCAATAGATAGGTAAGATGAAACCAATCTTTCTTTGGGAATAAAACCATTAAATCTTTTTCTATCTTAACGGGGTCATTATGTGCAGTAAATCCCAGCCGTTGGCTTAAGCGCCGCACATGCGTATCTACGGCAATTCCCTCAACAATCCCATATGCATTTCCCAAAACAACATTCGCGGTTTTCCTGGCAACTCCACGAAGTTTTAAAATATCCTCCATCGCGGAAGGCACCGCACCTCCGAAATCCGCCTCCAACATTTTGCAGGCCGAAATAACGCTCTGTGCTTTTGCCCTATAAAACCCGGTCGAACGTATTTCCCGTTCAAGTATTGCGGGATGAGCATCCGCAAAATCCCCGGCTGTTTTATATTTCTTAAACAACAATTCGGTCACTTCATTAACTTTCTTGTCGGTACATTGCGCCGAAAGGATGACGGCAACTAAAAGCTGAACGGGATTTCCATATCGTAACGCTATATGCGCATTGGGATATTTCCGGGATAAGATCGAGAAGATTTTTTTGGCCCGCTTACGCTCGTTTATATGCGGGATACCGACGCCTTTTTTCAATAATTTCTTTCTTGCCATATCTCACCCCTTTACCAATACGAATACGATTGCCGCTATGGCAAAAAGCAGGAACACTATCGGGGCATACTTGCATATCCTACATGGAGGCAATTTCTTCATGTCCGGCATACTTCCATGATACAATATTGCATATCAATATCCTATGAATATTGTTGAACTAAAAAACGTAACAAAAAAATTCGGTTCCTTGGTTGCTGTAGATAACTTTTCTCTACAAATACAACCGGGCACCATTTTTGGTCTTATCGGCCCCAACGGAGCGGGTAAAACAACAACAATGAAAATGCTCGTTGGTTTATTGCGTCCCACCAAGGGCTCAATATATATAGATGGACGAGCTGTGGACGAAGAGCCGATTTTTACAAAAAGCCGCCTGGGATATATTCCGGACGATCCGTTCGTATACGAACGCATGACCGGACGGGAATATTTATCATTTGTAGCCGAAGTATTCGGCATTCCAAAAAAAGAGTGCGATGAACGCATCGCGACCCTTTCGCAGCTCTATCCCATTGCCCCCATTTTGGACGGATACATGGACAACTATTCGCGGGGCAACAAACAGAAAGTTGTTATTTTGGCGGCATTCCTCCATACTCCGAAAGTTCTTCTGGTAGATGAGCCCGTTGTCGGGCTTGATCCGGAAAGCATCGCGGTCACAAAAAAATTATTCCGTAATTTTGCAAAAAATGACGGTGGAACCGTCATTATTTCCACTCATACATTATCCGTGGCACAAGACATCTGCGACCGCGTAGGAATAATCAAAGAAGGAAAACTTATCGTCGAGGGAACTATCGAAGAACTGCAACAGATAGCCAACGAAAAAAACGCCTCTCTTGAAGATCTATATCTTCACTTTGTTTCGTAATCTGTTATGACTACGCTTTTGAGGATTCAGGTGAAACTTTTTTTCCGTTTGCTCAAAGAACCTGCAACCGCGATCGTTGCAGTAATTTTTTTCTTTGTTTTAAGCCTGGTTATGATTGGAGAATTTTTTGGATTCCGCGAAGGCTTCGAGTTTTTATTCACTCAAGAATATTTCGGGAAAGCGGTAAGTTTATATATTCTTGAAGCATTCCTTTTGCTTGCCTTTATTCTCACGGTCGTATCGTCTGTTATTACGGCATCCGGAATATTTTTTCATGCTCCGGATCTGCGTTTCGCATTCACCCTTCCCATCCGCACCGCGACATTATTCAACTGGCGCTTATTGTTATTCTTTCTTGTTTCATCCTGGCCCATAACCTTTATTGCGGCGCCGGGCATCGTTGCTCTTGGTTCCGCGCGAGACGCCGGAATTTCGTTTTATTTTATCACGCTAAGCGGACTTATATTTTTCCTCTTTACCGCCTGCTCAACCGCAGCGCTCATAGCGCTTTTTATCGCCCGCTTGGCGCGGATCCGCGCAACTTCTTTTGTTGTTGTCGGCCTTATGCTTTTTGCGATACTGAGTGGATGGGGACTTTCCCGGGTTATTATACCGAGGGATATTTTCAGAAGCTTTGACGCTGTTGACCTCTCAAAAACCGAAGCGCCTATTGAACGGATCGAAACCGCCTTTTTGCCGTTTCCGTCGCATCCGGTTGCCAAACTTGCGTTTAGTGCCGCCGAAAACGAACCCGGAATTCCTCTGTTGCTATGCCTGATCGGCTTAACCGCAGCGGGATTATTCACCATTGTCCTGATTTTCGGGAAAGAATGGTTCGCAAAGCTATTCTTGAAAGCTCAAGAGGGCGATTTTATAGCTCGCAGTGCAGATATAAATAAAAAATATACGAAGCGGATACCTTTTCCGCTTCTGCTTAAAGGGACGGGCGGCGCCGTCATTGAAAAAGATATCCGAAGTATCCTAAGAAACAGGCGAGACATGGCAAGCCTTTCCTTCTTTCTCCTTCTGAGCTCGCTATATATCTTTCTGCTTTCTGGAGCCGCCCAGCAGGCGGCTGACGGCTACAAGGACCGGGTGCCTCTTCTGCTTGCGCTTAATTTTGGAGGTATAGGATATTTTCTTGCGACAGTATCTTTACGCTTCCTTTTCCCGCTTATCGGACGGGAAGGTCAAAGCGCGTGGATATTATCATCGATGCCCGTACGGCCGGCAGCGCTTATACTGTCAAAAATATCCTTTGGGGTCCCGACGCTCACAATGATCGCGGTGATAAGTGCTGCGGCAACGCTCCCATTTTTTGAAGTAACGCGCTCCGGACAACTCCATTTTTTCGTTTTCAGCATACTATCCGCTCTTTTTCTTTCACTTTTCCAAACTGCAATGGGCGGTATTTCTCCGGAATTGCGCCGCCGCGATCCTGAGCGCATGAGTACGACCCCTCAAGGCCTTGTCACAACATTCATCTCGCTTGTATATATCGCAACCGGTTCTTTTATTGTTTACGCAACGGCAACCGGCGAAAACGTATTTCCATACGATATGTTCTATATTATATTTTCTCTAATCCTTCCGTTATTAATCCTACATATTGCAACAAGAAAATTAACCTATATAGAATCATAAAAAAGAAAAACCCTCGCATTTATGCGGGGTTTTGTTTTCCCTCCTAAAGGTTCTCGAGGGTTCCGTCGAGTCGGGCATACAGTCCCTCCAATGGGAGACCGATCTCGGCGTCTACCGCCCTGCGCGCCAGAACAACGTTATCCTGGTGTTTCTCCTTCTCTGCCTCCGGAGATTCGAAAGACGACGCGCCGCCATACGCTCCGCAATCTTCGTGGTCGACAACGATCACTTTTTGGATACCGTGGAGGTTTTTGGCGATGTCTATGGCATTCAACAACGGAGAACGTGCCGGGTGCTTCGCTGAAGCGAGCCCCAAAGACGCTCCGGGGAATGCTATGATGTCATAGCTCTCCAGGCCCCGTGACTGCAGATTTTTCTGAACCTGCTCACGAAACCGATAGTCGATGCACATCAAGACAAGCGCAGCGCAGCCGTGGGTTTTACCGGAACTCATAGACCCTCCTTTTTGGTGGATTAATAATAATATAAATTTCAATAAAAGTCAATTATTCGCCGAACGCTGTTTTGCCCCGCGCGTGTTTCCGGGCAACTTTAATACGCGAAAGCGCGCGCTCGAATGCCGCGGTTGCATCTGCGAATTTTATATCGTCCGTATTACGATAATCTTCCATCGCTTTTTGCGCCCGCTCGCGCGCTTCTTCCGCCCGCTTAATATCTATTTCTTCGATACGCTCCGCCGCATCAGCAAGCATAATAACGCGTGTCGCATATTCGCCCGAAAGAGGCGTTTTCACCTCAACAAATCCCCCGCCTATCGCCATGGGAACACTTTCTCCGGCCTTTCGTACCACAAGCTCTCCGTTGGCGAGAGCAGCAACAAGAGGAATATGTCCCGGCAAAATAGTAATTTCACCGTCTTTTGTCTGTACGGTAAGCGAATCTATTTCATCTTTCAAAACAATCTTCTCGGGAGTTGTAATTTCAAAATGGATACGGGACATTATTGAACGGTTATGGTCCTTTTCTCAATAAGCGGGTGCTCGGTGGCTCCGGGACCGATATTTTCTACTCTGCTGGAGTCATATACATAATATTCGATGGTATTCCCGCCAACCCACTTTATATTTCCGGCGTTATCGCCCAAACAACCCGTATCACAATAATTCAATGTTTCATTCCCGGAAAGCGTCACGATAGTCGAAACGGTATTTTGGTTAAGGTCCAACAAAAATAATTTTTGGTATTTACTGCCTTGCTCAGGATCAATCGTACTTACAACCTTATCTTTATCCGAAGACAAAACCGCCGTCCCTTGAGCGGTAAGGTAAGGAGCAAGCACGCCAAGGCGATTGAATTTCCCGACCCGCAGATCAAATGCATATAACCCCCGGGGAGGAGCATCGGAATTTGCGATCACGGATATAAAATATAGTTTTGGTGAACCCTGCGGAAATGCGTATTCGACGAGCATAAGCGCCTTCTGAGCTTTTAATTCTTCGAGCATTGTTTTTGTGCTCCCCACCAACACCTCTTGGGCGCCCATAGTCTTGTGGGTTGCGACGAGCTTGTTGTCATAATACGCATCTGCATCAAATTGTTCGCTAAGACGTACCAAAGAATACGTGTAATTCTCAAAATCACTGAAAAATGGTTTCGTGGGTTCGGTATAGCGCGGTGATGGTTCTTCGTTGCTCTTATTCAAAAATCCTGCATTGTTCACTAAAAGACCGCCGGCTCCCACAACAAGCAGGAGAAGTCCGAGAAAAAGCATTTTCCGTGCAGAACGTTTTTTTTGCGGCACCACAGATTGCGGCGTCTGTTGTGTGGGATTCGAAATGGGATTGGTTTGTTCAGACATAGATAAATATTTTTAATTTAACTTTTCCGTACCTCTTCAATAACACCTTTAAGATAAAAATCTTGCTCCGGCACATCATCATGTTTGCCCTCAAGTATTTCTTTAAAACTCCGTATGGTATCTTTGCGTGAAACATACTTACCTTCTCTGCCGGTGAATGTCTCGGCAACAAAGAACGGTTGGGACAAAAATCGCTGTATGCGCCGCGCACGGCTTACCGTTATTTTATCATCATCCGAAAGCTCCTCGAAACCCAAAATGGCAATAATGTCCTGCAGGTCTTTATAGCGTTGAAGTACCTTTTGCACGCCCCGGGCAACATCGTAGTGTTCTTGACCGACATATTCCGGCGCAAGAACCGTAGATGTTGAATCCAGAGGATCTACTGCGGGATAAATGCCGAGTTCCGCAAGCTGGCGGGACAACACGATAGTTGAATCAAGGTGGGCAAATGTCGTTGCCGGCGCCGGGTCCGTAAGGTCATCCGCCGGAACGTATACCGCCTGAACGGATGTAATAGAGCCCTTGTCGGTTGAAGTAATGCGTTCCTGCAACTCACCCATTTCCGTAGCAAGCGTCGGCTGATATCCCACAGCAGAAGGTATGCGGCCAAGCAAAGCAGAAACTTCGGAGCCCGCTTGCGTAAAACGGAAAATATTATCCACGAACACAAGCACATCCTGGTTTTCCTCATCACGGAAATATTCGGCCATGGTAAGGCCGGTTAAGGCGACGCGCAAACGAGAGCCCGGCGGCTCATTCATTTGCCCAAATACCATTGCGGTCTTCTCGATAACACCCGAGCTTTTCATTTCATGATAGAGGTCATTTCCTTCGCGCGTACGTTCACCCACTCCGGCAAATACAGAAACACCACCGTGTTCTTTGGCGATATTACGGATAAGTTCCATTATAACCACCGTTTTACCGACACCCGCGCCCCCGAACATTCCTACTTTTCCGCCCTTCACAATAGGCGCGATGAGATCTATGACCTTAATGCCCGTTTCCAAAATTTCTGTTTTCGTAGATTGCGCAACAAACGCGGGCGCTTTTCGATGAATAGGATATTTCTTTTTTGTAACTACGGGCTCGCCGTCATCTACGGGATCTCCGGTCACGTTGAATATGCGGCCAAGCGTCTCTTTACCCACAGGAACCGAAATGGGCGCACCGGTTGCGGTTACTTCCTGTCCGCGAGTTAAACCGTCCGTTGAACCAAGCGCCACACAACGCACGATATTGTCTCCCAATTGCTGGGCAACTTCGAGCACAAGACGGCTCTTGTCACGCATAAGCTCAAGCGCATGGAATATTTCCGGCAACTGTGATTTTTGTGGAAATTCAACATCCACGACCGGTCCGATAACTTGTAAAATTTTTCCGTTCATATGTTTTATTTAACCGCCATTCTACCGCCTATTATATCCGCCAAATCGGCAGTAATGGAGGCCTGGCGCAATGAATTATAAGTAAGTGTAAGATCGCTGATAAGATCGCGGGCGGAATCCGAAGCATTCTTCATGTTTATCATTCTGGCGGAATGTTCGGATGCCATATTTTCCAGTATAAGCTGATACAGCTGCAGTTCCGTGAGGCGCGGAAGAAGATATCCCAACACATCTTCCGGGTTCGGTTCAAAAAGCAGGTCATTCGCAATTTTTTTCGTTTCCACATGCTTTCCTATTTCAAGTTGCACGCCTCCGCTATACACAACGGCCTGCGCCGTTATGGGTAACAATTGCCGCACGCGAACTTTATACTGCAGCGTTGAGATAAAATCGGCATACAATACAAATACTCTGGAAAAATCTTCTGCCAAAAATGCGTTTACGGTGACATCGGCTATCGGCCAAATTTCCTGCGTTGTCGGCTGATTCTCAAAACCATCAAACGATGCGCGCATGATCAGACCCAGACGTGACAGCGCTCTCGTGCCCTTTCTTCCAACCGATACGAACACGAAATTTTCCTTATTTTCTTTCGCAAGTGTCCACGCTTCATTCACGAGCTGGGAATTAAGTGAGCCGCACAATCCCCGGTTCGATGTTATAAGCACAACAAGAGATTTTCCTCCGTCCTGTTCCGGTTCACGCAACATTTTTCCACGCGCTCCCAACTTTTCAATCACATCTCCCCGCTCAATTCCCTGCAAAGAAGAAAGCATTTCCCACGCAAGAACCGCATACGGCCGCGATGCCAGTGCCGCAAGCTGCGCTTTGCGCATTTTACTCGCCGCTATCATTTCCATCGCTTTGGTTATTTGGCGTATGGACTTGGTGGATTTTATGCGCCGCCTGAGATCGCGCGTATTCTGGGCCATATTCCGAATTCAAGTTATATTTTTTACTTTACGCTTTAAGTTTATTGTATTCTTCTATCGCCGTTTTTAGCGCATTTTCCGTTTCCTCATCTAAATTCTTTGTTTCGCGGATAGCCGAAAGTATCTTCGCGTTCTGACGTTTTATATATTCCAAAAACCCACTTTCCCATTTTTGTATCGCTTCTACCGGGATCTCATCCAAATAACCGGATACGCCGGCGTATAGTATGGCGACTTCTTCTTCTGTCGGAACAGGAGCATATTGACCCTGTTTCAACAATTCGGTCAATCGTTTTCCGCGTTCAAGTTGTTTTTTTGTCGCCTCATCGAGGTCCTGAGCAAATTGCGCAAATACGGCGAGTTCCCGGTATTGCGCAAGATCCAAACGCAAACGGCCCGCGACTTTCTTCATCGCTTTTGTCTGTGCGGCCGAACCAACACGCGAAACGGATAAACCCACGTTCAATGCGGGGCGCGTTCCCTGGTAGAACAATTCCGGTTCAAGATAGATCTGACCATCCGTAATCGAAATAACATTCGTCGGAATATATGCCGAAATATCGCCCGCCTGGGTCTCAATAATAGGAAGCGCCGTCAATGAACCCCCTCCGTATTCCGGTGAAAGTTTTGCCGCCCGTTCAAGCAAACGCGAATGCAGATAAAATACGTCACCGGGATATGCCTCGCGTCCCGGAGCACGTTCCAGCAACAAACTTACCTGACGATATGACCACGCATGGCGGGTCAAATCGTCATATACGATAAGCGCATCCTGACCTTTATCCATAAAATATTCACCCATGGCGCATCCCGCATAGGGCGCGATATACGAATATGCGGCGGGATCGGAGGCCGAAGCTACAACAATGATCGTATTTTTCATCGCATCCCGCTTCTCAAGTTCGGTCACTATTTTAACCACGCGGGAAAGTTTCTGCCCAATCGCAACATAAATAGACCGGACGCCGGTATCTTTTTGGCTCAAAATGGCGTCGGTCGCAATAGCGGTCTTTCCGGTTTGGCGGTCACCGATAATAAGTTCGCGCTGTCCACGGCCGATCGGGATCATGCCGTCAATTGCTTTAATGCCGGTCGCAAGAGGCGTATCTACCGATTGGCGCGTAACAACGCCCGGCGCGATGCGTTCAAGCGCATTATATTTTTCTGCCCGGATAGGACCTTTTCCATCGAGCGGCTCTCCCAAAGGATTAACAACGCGGCCCAGAAAAGCGTCTCCAACGGGAACCGAAAGAATTTTTCCTGTTCCGACAACCTCATCGCCTTCGGATATTTTTTCCCAATCACCCAGAACAATTGCGCCCACCTCGTCGGCATCAAGGTTCAGCGCCATCGCCGCGACCTCTCCGTTACGCGTACGTACTGCGAGCATTTCAAGCGCGCCGGTATTATATAATCCGGAAATACGAATAACGCCGTCTTTCACCAACAAAACCTTTCCCACCTCTTCAGCTCGGGCCGTTAATTTCGCGCCGTCTATTTCTTTTTTTAATTCATCGATAAGTTTTTTCGTGTCCATAAATCAATTTGTTCCCGCGCTTTGCTTGAGTCACATGCGCATGCATTCTCAAGCAAAGCAAAAGAACAGTTATTTTATTCTGTAATATCTTTGGAAAGCTGCTCCAATTTCCGTTTAATCGTTGCGTCCACTACTTTATCCGCTATCTTCATTTTCAACCCACCCAACAGCCCCTTATTCGTATTATGCTGCACATCTCCACTGATAAGATTTCCAACCATTTTTTTTACGTTTTCAATATCGGCCGACGATAAATTCCCTGCGCTTTCTAACGCGACGGGAAGAACTCCTCCCCGCCCGGCTGCTTCATTCCGTATGGCCTCAACTATTTTCCCGGCACGAGAAAGCATATTATGAGCCACCAAAAATTGAACAAAATTTCGTATAGCCTCCAACTGTTCTTCCTGTCCGCGCTTGCTTTCAAACGAATCGAGGAACGTGGCTGCGATTGTGGTAATATCTATATCTTTTGCCATATCTATTTCGCCCTCATGATCTCTACCGCCTCCTGCGCAAGACGCATACTATCTTTATCTTTTACTTCACGCTCAAGAACCTTCTCCGCCGCGCTCAACGCGAGCGCCGCAATATCATTTTTTATCTGACCCATCGCCCGCGCACGCTCATTTTCCAATTCCGCGGCTGTCTTGTTTTTCAGTGCGATTAATTCCTGTTCCAATTGCGCAACCGCCTCGGCGCGAAGAATATCCGCGCGCTTACGCGCCTCAGCAAGAATACCATCCGCTTCTTTGCGCGCGCGCAAGCGCTCGGTCTCTGTTTCCGCAGATAATTCCCGCTTTGCGTTCGCGAGCTCCTCAGCGCCCTCTACCGTGGCGCGCGCGCTTGCGCGGCGCTCATCAAGCATTTTCAATAACGGTCTGTAGAGAAGTTTCGTGAGAATAAACGCAAGTATTGAAAAATTAACGATCTGCGCAATGAGCAAACGCCAGTCGATTCCAAGTTTTTCGATCAATTCTGCCATGCGTCCCGTTAAATGAATTTAATGATAAGAGCAACGACCAATGCATAAATAGCAATGGCCTCCGCGAACGCTGCCGCCAAAATCATCGCGGTTTGGATCTTCGGAGCCGCTTCAGGATTGCGTCCCATTGCCTCCATGGCCTTGGCCGCAAGAAGCCCGATACCAATGCCCGGACCGAGCGCTCCCGCGCCTATTGCAAATGCAGCACCAAGCGATTTAAGGTCAAGCGTATTTGCTGCTTGTGTTACTAATTCTTGTGCTTCCATATTTTTGAGTTAGTAGTTACTAGTTAGCAGCTAAGGGACCCTTCATCTGCAAACTACGCCGCTACTATACTGTTAATTAATGATGTTCTGATGTGGCTATGGTTAAAAAGACCAGAGTCAACATAGCAAAAACCAGGGCCTGAATAAAGCCCACAAAGAGCTCAAACCCCAAAAACGGTATCGGAATAAAAACCGGTATAAGAGAGGCCAGAACCAGTAACAAAACTTCACCCGCGAACATATTCCCGAATAACCGGAACGAAAATGAGAGAACGCGGGAAACTTCACCGATAGCTTCAAGAAGTCCTACGAAAAAATCTATCGGGCCGTGCACATTAATGAATTTCCCGATGTGTTTTTTAATGCCGAGGCTGCGCAAACCGAAAAAATGAGCTGCGACAACCGCAATTATTGCAAGCGCAAGAGTATTGTTAAGATCGGTATTGGCGGGACGAAAAATAGGAATGAGCGTGTCTTCTTCCCATATTCCAATGCTCCCCACCCCCGGCAAAAGGCTCAGCCAATTTGCAGTAATAATGAACAAAAAAATCGTCAGTACCAGCGGTAAAAATTTTTCCGTCTTGTGCCGATCTTGCGTAATACTATCCACCAAGTTCAACAAACTCTCAAAAACAACCTCAATAAATGCCTGAAATCGGCCGGGCACGAGCGTCATCGTGCGCCTCAACGCAAAAGTAACGGCAATAAGCGTCACCATTGCCACCCAAGACATGATAAGACTGTTTGTTATGGGCAATCCAAAGACCGTACTTAATTTTTCCGCCGCAATCGATATGTGCATAACTATTTACTGTTCTGCTCTTGAAAAATTTTCTTTATTTTTTTGTATAAAAGAAAACTTGTAAAGAAAATAGAAAAAATAATACCGCCCAGCAAAAGAAGCGGTGATGTGTTGAAGTATTTATCCGCGAGGCGGCCCGCGATCGCAAAAAAAACAAGCGGAACTGCGATCGTATACCCCAACTCCCATCCTAAAGAAAAAGCGCTCAAAAAAGCTTTATTTTCAGACATATACGCTTGTTATCGGGCCCACAAGCCCATATAATAATACACAAGACGATTTATAATGTCTAATAGTGATCATTTAATCTCGCATCGATGCTTATGAACGTTCAACAGATCTACAAACTGGCAATTGCCCTTGGTCGGACAGCCGATTTCCGTTCCAAAAACGAACTTAATAAAACACTCGCCCGAAGAAAAGAAAAGTTCGAAAAGCTTCCTTCGGAGGAAAAACGCTTTTATGACGAAGATCAGCTTATCAATCCGTATTCCGATACGCGGGTCTTATACGACAGCGGAAAGCCCGTGAAAAAAATACTCGCCGGTATCGACGCTGAAGTCGGTGAAATGCTTCTTGCTGATCGCCTGGGTGATATCGACCTGGTTATAGGCCACCACCCCGAAGGAAAAGCTCTTGCGAAACTTGACGATGTTATGCATTTACAGGCAGATGTGCTTGCACAATATGGCGTTCCGATAAACGTTGCGGAATCGCTTCTGCGCACCCGGATCTCGGAAGTAACGCGCGGACTTTCGCCCAGCAACCATGAGCGCGCTGTGCAAACGGCGAAATTATTGAATATTTCGCTTATGTGCACCCACACCATCGCAGATAACATGGCGGCGCATTTTCTGCATGAAACAATAGAAGCCGCCGCTCCCGAATATGTAGGCGACCTTATGAAAGTTCTCAAGAATATCCCCGAATATCAGGAGGCGATGAGCGTCGGCTCCGGCCCGCTGCTTTTTGCCGGTTCGGACGACCGCAAGTGCGGGAAAATTGCGCTTACGGAAATAACAGGCGGAACAGAAGGCTCTGCTGAAATATACGAACGCCTGGCGCATGCCGGCATTGGAACTATTGTTGCGATGCATATGTCCGAAAAACATAAAGATGCGGCACAAAAAGCACATATCAACGCCATTGTTGCAGGCCACATGTCATCCGATTCGATCGGAATGAATCTATTCCTTGATGAGCTCGAAAAAAGCGGAATTGAAATAATTCCCTGCTCCGGTCTTTTCCGGATTTCGCGGGTGAAAAAAACAAAGGCTCAGAAAAAAGGTAACTCCTAGATAGGAAAAATCGCCCGCTAACGGGCGATTTTTTATTACTGCTGTTTTTCTTGAAGCCGTTTCAACTCCAGCTCTTGCGCCTTATTGCGCGACTGATACGCGTCATCGCCTTCTATTTGCTGATCGTACCAACTCGTATATGCAATGGCGGCAAGTATACTCACTGTAACTACTATGATGGCGCCGATGAGCGATTTTTGATGTTTTTTTATCGACATAAATAAGACGGTTTACTCTTCATCAAGGCGTTTTTCGATAAATTCCTGGCGCTTTGATTTATGCGAGCGCAGTTTTGCTTCATCCTGATGGGCCTGCGCCTCGGTTATAAGCGTATCCGCGCTTTGCCATTCGTTCCAGATAAGAACGCCGCCACCTCCCACAAACGCCAACCCAACAATGACAATAACGGTGGCAAGTAAATTTTTCTTCAACACTTGCATATTATGGTTGTCCTAATTTACCCAAAACCTCTTTCATGAACGCCGGAAGATCTTCCGGTTTACGCGATGTAATAAGGTTGCCGTCCACAACGACCTCTTTATCCTCCCATATCGCGCCCGCATTTTTAACGTCATCCGCAATTCCAAAAAAACTTGTGGCATGTTTCTCTTTCATGATCCCTGCGGAAATTGGCATCCAAACACCGTGACAAATTGCCGCCACGATCTTTCCGGCGTCCCACATTTCTTTTACAAAACGGGTCATGGGCGCAATTCGCCGCATATAATCCGGGGCAAAGCCGCCGGGAATAATAACGGCCGCAAATTGTTGCGCAACGGATGAAGTAACCTGCTGATCGGGCTCCACGGGATACCCCCATTTCCCTTTATACGTAATGTGCTTATCCGGAGCGATAACCCGCACCTCAAAACCCGCTTCTTTCAATCGAAGTTTCGGATACCATAACTCAAGTTCTTCATATAAATTTTCCGTCAAAATAGCGATCATTTTTGCCATATGCGTATTCTACAACAACGGTATTAAAATGTCCTGATATGGAAGCAGACGGAATGCAAAACCCATAAGATACCCAAGCTTATTGAAAAATATAAGATATCCGAAAAATATAAGAGTGACGCCGGATGCAAAAGACATTATCGTCGCTATACGATTAAAGCGGGAAATATGACGCTCCACTGACGCAAAAAAGAATGCGACGAGTAAAAAAGGTACGGCCAAACCAAGAGAAAATACCGCAAGCAACTGCGCGCCGGCCCATACGGTTGCGCCCGCAAACGCTAACGTGAACACCGCACCCAGGATGGGTCCTACACAGGGGGTCCAACCCGCGCCCAATGCAGCGCCCAGAACAAACGAGCGAACAGCCGGATTCATTCGTTGAATATTATTAAGACGAAAAAAATTGAATCCGGGGAGTTTTATAACACCGAGCATGCTTAAACCCGCAACAAAAAGAAATACACCCGCAAATTTTGTTATCCAATATCGGAACCCCACAACAACGGCTCCGATAAATCCGAAACCGGCACCTAAAAAAATGAATATGGCGGAAAAACCAAGAACAAAAAGCGCACCGTTTATTACTATGCGTTGCTTCGCTTCGGTATTTTTTTTGCCTTCGGCGAGATTACCGGTTGAAACACCCGAAATTAGCCCGATATATGCCGGTATAAGGGGAAACGTACACGGCGCAAGAAATGTCGCCAGGCCGGCAATAAATGCAGGAATAAAAAGCGCGCTAACATCCATAATAAAATAAAATTCGGACGCACAATAAGCGATCGTATCGTTTATTGTCTGCCTTTTCTTAACTTTCTTCCGCCCAAGCCTTTAGTTCTTCATACGGCACGGCACCGCAAATAAATTTATTGGACGCCGTATTGAAGTAAAAAGGGACGCCGCCACAATACCCGCGATCATACTGATCCATAAGCTTCTGGTTCTCGTCGTTATGCCATACCTCATATTTCTCAAGCTCAACACCCAACTCCCCCTCAAGACGCTCAACGTTTGGTTTCATGGTTCGACAATGCGGACATTCGGTGCCAAAAAATTCAAGTAATCGTTTTTTATTTTCTGCTTGCTCCATATTTTATTCTTCGTTCTGCGTATGCGATACCACAGAGCGTAATTTATCCCCTATTTTTCCGATACTTTTCTCGGCATCCTCTTCCGCTTTTACCGCATCTTTCATGTGCTTACCGGCAAGCTTTACTTTTGCGTCCACGTCCGCCATATCTTTTATAAACGCGGAAAGCGCGCTTCGTATTTCTTTTGCGCTCTCTTCAATTTGCATACCCCGAAAACCCATAATTATGGTCTGTAAATACGCAAAGAATGTCGACGGCGAGACCGGAATAACCCGGGCAACATCGGCATAATCCATAAGCGCCTGAATAGACAGCATCGTTGCGTACATGCCTTCCGAGGGAATATACATGAACGCAAAATCCGTTGTACCCTCCTGTGGTAAAATATATTTTTTTCGGATATCGTCGATTTTTTGTTTTACCGATGTTGAGAATGATTTTTCGGCAGCTTCCCGTTCTTCGGGCGCCGCACTTACCAGACGCTCATAACTTTCCATGGGAAATTTTGAATCCAACGGCACAATAAAATCATTTACGAACAGAACAAAATCAACAACATCTCCGCTTTTGAACCCGTATTGCCGTTTATAATGCTTATTCTCCGCGAGCTTGTCCTTAAGAATATTTTCTAAAAGCACTTCACCTACAACGCCCCTGCTCTTTGACGGACGCAGCAAATCCTGGAATGTCTTGAGGTCACGCGTTTGTTCAAGCACCATTTTTACCGCCTCTTCCTGCCGACCGATCTGCGTAAGCAGACGCGCTGTCGCTTCGCCAGATTTATTTGTTTCTTCCTTCACGCTGCGCAATCCTTCCGTAAGATCGCTCTTCAACGAATTGACGTGATCCAGAACAAGCTTGGCTATTTCGGCATCATTGGAACGTTTTCCTTTGTTCAGCAACACCAAAAATACGGCTCCCACCATAAGAGCCACGACCACCAACAAAACAACGGTAAGAATTTCCATATATGATAATCCTTCTTATTTTATCCCGTCTCCTCGACGCCAACAACAGCGAGACGCTCCCGGTATGCCGTTAAAAGCCTTCCTTCCCGTGATTCGGGATGAAACGACATCATAGAATCGTTTGCAACCACGTGTCCCTGCCTGCTTGCCGTAAGAGGGTTTATCCGGATATGCCGCTGCTGGATTGCGCGCAAAAACCATTCAACGCCGTTCCCGCCCGCTCCTCCAAGCAAAAATTCCAGAAATCGGCGCACGAGTCGCGTTATTCCGTCATCTGACAATGTACGCACAGACACCGGCGGGACAAGTTTGCGCGATGCGGCGCTCAAAAAATCGAACATCCAAGAATTCTCGTCAAAAAAATGCTGTTCCGCATTTTTATCATTCACGATCAGTGGAACAACGCTTGTGTATAAGCGCGCGGTGTACATGGTACGAAATGGTATTGCCGGCGCACTATCGATGACAAAATGATTCAAGCAAACACGATTTGCGATCCGCTTGCCGTGACGACGCGCTCCGAGCATGTGTAAAAGCGCGGTTACCAAAAATCGGCCCGTCCAAATACGACCGCCCTTAAGAACAATTAATACGTCCACGTCGCTGTCCGCAACGGAATTCCCGAGCGCCATTGAGCCCGATGCGAACACAACTTGAACAAAAGGAACAAAGCGTAAAATGCGGAATGCCCATCTTGTTTTTTTGAACTTCATATCGGTCTCATTAAGCGTCTCTAAACGATGCTGCGCGAGCTGCTCACGATCCGCGAACATAACAAATCCCCGCTTTTGCATAAGCAAACCTTTTTCCTCAAGAGCGGCGATCGCTTCCATCACATCGTTCAATTCTGCCGCAATCACGCTTCCACCGACAAGATATACCCACACCTCAAACGGCGTGAGAGCCATATCCAATACATCGTGATACGCGATCGTGCGCAAGATTGCTTTTTGGATATCTGTCATATGCTATTTTTCCCGGAGATATTGCGCAGTATAACTTTTTTGATTCTTTTTGATGACCTCCACGTCACCTTGCACGATTATCTGTCCTCCTTCATTGCCGCCCTCGGGGCCCAGATCAATTATCCAATCCGCGCGCTTAATAACATCCATATTGTGTTCAATGACCAAAACGGTATTCCCCTGCGCAACAAGCCCCTTGAGGAGGCTCAATAGCTTATCTATATCGGCAAAATGCAATCCGGTTGTCGGCTCATCGAGAATATACAATGTTCGGCCGGTTGAACGTCTTGCAAGCTCCGTGGCAAGTTTAATGCGTTGCGCTTCTCCTCCCGACAATGTCGTTGCCGATTGCCCCAGCGTAATATATCCCAACCCCACGTCATTGAGCGTACGCAATTTTTCGGTAATTCCCGGGATACCGGCGAAAAAGCGGAATGCGTCTTCAACCGTCATTTCAAGCACTTCGGAAATATTTTTACCACGCCATGTTATTTCAAGCGCATCACGATTATACCGCTTCCCCTGACACTCTTCGCACTCAACCCACACGTCCGCCAAAAACTGCATTTCTATACGCCGCATACCCTCGCCTTGGCATGTTTCACATCGCCCGCCTTTCACATTGAACGAAAACCGCCCGGGACCGTAACCACGGACTTTTGCTTCCTGCGTGGAAGAAAAAAGTGTTCGGATAACCGTAAAGGCCCCCGTATATGTTGCCGGATTTGAGCGTGGCGTTCGTCCTATGGGCGACTGATCAATAACAATCGCCTTATCTATATGCTCAATGCCCTCTATTTTACTGTGTTTTCCGGGCGCTTCTTTCGCATTCCAAAAATGCCGCACAAGCGCTTTTGCGAGAATATCGTTCACTAACGTTGATTTCCCCGAGCCGGATACACCCGCAACACAAATAAACTTTCCTAACGGAAAAGATACATCGATATTTTTTAAATTATGTTCCTGCGCACCCCTTACAATTATATATTTATTTTCCGTATTCGCGCCGATCGCTTTTTTATATTTTTCGGCTCGTTTTAAAATACGCTCATCAAGTACGCCAACGTGTTTGCGCCCCGAAAGATATTCACCCGTAAGTGTTTTAGACCGCAATAACTCCTTGGGTGTTCCTGAAAACACCACCCGTCCGCCGTGCTTTCCTGCCGCAGGCCCAATATCGATGACCCAATCGGCTTCGTGGATAGTTTGCGGGTCGTGTTCAACCACAACAACTGTATTGCCCAAATCCCGGAGATTTTTTAACGTTTTAATAAGCCGCCCCTGATCGCGTGGATGCAACCCTATCGATGGCTCATCGAGAATATAAAGGACGCCGACCAGACGCGTTCCGATCTGGGTGGCAAGACGGATACGCTGCGCTTCACCGCCGGATAAAGTCTCGGCAGAACGCTCAAGCGTAAGATATTGCAATCCGACATCAATTAAAAATTGTAAACGATTTATTACCTCTTTTATTATCGGCTTCGCTATGAGCCACTGACTTTGCGTGAGCTCATTTTGCAAAGATATAAAAAACTTCTGCGTTTCTTTTATGCTCATGGCAGTCGCAACATCTATAGGTTTTCCGCCAACGGTGACCGCAAGAGCTTCGGGGCGCAGACGTTTTCCCTTGCATGCGGAGCAGGCCTGTATGATCATATATTTTTCTATTTCCGCACGCGTCCAATCAGAATCGGTGGCATTATAGCGCCTCAAAAGATTCGGGATGACGCCCTCAAAACGCGCCGGCGCCTCATCGGTATCGCTATCGGGATCGGCACTTGGAACGGCAGGTGCGTTGCCTTTTTCTCCGAATAAAATTTCGTTCTGAACGTCCCCGGGCAAACCGCCCCAGGAGACATTCAAAGAAAATCCGCGACGCTCACTGAACTCAGACAATATCCACCAATACCACGATTGTCTTCCGAGCCGGTGCGATGCGGTCATCCACGGCCGTATTGCGCCCTCGGCTATCGTAAGGCGCGGGTTTGGAACAACAAGAGCTGCATCAACGTCAAGTTGGTAGCCGATACCGGTGCATTTCGGGCAGGCCCCGTGCGGACTGTTAAACGAAAACGTGCGCGGCTCAAGCTCAAGAAGATTTATGCCGCAATTTTCACACGCGAACATTTCCGAGAATATCATATCGACGGAACTTTTTTTCTTCTCTACGCTCACGATAATAAGACCGTTGCCCATCTTAAGACCGGTTTCAAGTGAAGACGCCAGACGCATGCGGTCATCAGCGCTTTTTCCGACCTCAAGCCTGTCTACAACAACCTCAATATTGTGTATCTTGTAACGCGCCAGAGAACGCGCTTTTGCATCTTCAACCCTCATTATCTCGCCGTTCACTCGAACGCGGGTAAACCCGGCATTCGCGACCTCATCAACAACCCCTTTGTGCTCTCCCTTTTTCCCGCGGATAACGGGCGCAAGTATCGCAACGGGAGTTTTTGCCGGCAGCTCCAATATTTGATTCATTATTTGGGCGGCACTCTGCCTTTTCACCACTCGCCCGCATTTGGGACAATGTGGCGTACCCACGCGCGCGAACAGTAATCGCAGATAATCATAAATTTCGGTAATAGTTCCTACCGTCGAACGCGGATTCTTCGAAACGCTCTTCTGATCTATTGAAATAGCGGGCGATATCCCTTCAATATTATCCACGTCCGGCTTCTCCATAACGCCCAAAAACTGCCGCGCATAGGCGGAAAGCGATTCAACATACCGTCGTTGCCCGTCCGCATACAGCGTATCGAACGCAAGGGATGATTTTCCCGAACCGGATAAACCCGTAATGACCGTCAGTTTATTGCGCGGGATATCAACGTCGATATTCTTCAAATTATGCACCCGCGCGCCCCGTATGCTGATATATTCTGTTTTTTCTTTGTTCTTTTTCATGGAAGAGAACCATAAATTATACATTTTTTTGGCACTTTTCGCAATACAGTCGTGAAGAGACCATAAAGAAAACCCGGCGTGGTATTGCCGGGTATATATTAGATTAGAGTTCCGCGCCCCAATTGGGCTCGTAATGCTGCGTCCTCACATAGAGCGGAAGCAGCCCCGTTTCTTTAAGAACGCTTTCACGCCACGCGCGTTTTTCCTTCTCGTCATACCAACGACCGGTGGGCTCCGTCAAAGCCTGCTCAAGATACGCGACAACCTTTGCGGCATCAAGCGCATCGATGTCGGCGACAAGCACAAGTATAGAATCGTCGGATGCTTTTTGCGTTGGTTTGTTGGGATCAATCAACTCACCGTTCGCCAGGTCCACGGAAACACAATAATATCCGTTGTTTATCGATGCATCCAACAACCAGTAACCGTGATAATACGCGTGGGCAAACTTGTCGAGATGTCCGCTTCTGCCATCCGCCTGAAGCGCAAGATACGGCACCCGCTGCCAAAGATCTTTTTGAGAACGGACCCATGAACGCACCGCGGAAACAAGTTCGCGTCTCTTCTGGCGGATAAGCCGCTTCTGCGATGATTCGCTCACTCACACGCTCCTTGTGGCTTTGAATGAACTGGCGCATTATCATATAAACACGACCATCCCCGCGCGGTCAACGAATTATGACGAACGAAAAAGCGAAAAAACTGTTGACAAAAACCCCGAAAAGCCCGGGGATATATTTCTTTTGGGAAGGCCCGACCATAACATATGTTGGCAAAGCAACCGTATTACGGAACAGACTGCTTTCTTATTTTTCGGGAAAAGAACGCGATCCCCGCAAACGCACAATGACGGAACGTTCCACACGCATTACATGGAAAATTCTCTCATCTCCCATAGAAGCACTCGTGGCCGAAGCTTCTTATATTAAAAAATATCATCCGCACTATAACGTCACGCTTCGCGACGATAAGCATTATTTTTACGTAGGCTTTACAAATCAGGACTGTCCGCGGTTATTTCTCACGCATCAGCCGTACAAAACGGGAAACACAACCTATGTAGGGCCGTTCACAGAAGGGCGTCCCCTCAAGGAAACATTAAAATTTTTGAGACGCGTGTTCCCGTATAAAACGCGCAATGACGGAACGTTCCACACGCATTACATGGAAAATTCTCTCATCTCCCATAGAAGCACTCGTAGCCGAAGCTTCTTATATTAAAAAATATCATCCGCACTATAACGTCACGCTTCGCGACGATAAGCATTATTTTTACGTAGGCTTTACGAATCAGGACTGTCCGCGGTTATTTCTCACGCACCAGCCATACAAAACAGGAAACGCAACCTATGTGGGGCCATTCACAGAAGGGCGTCCCCTCAAGGAAACATTAAAATTTTTGAGACGCGTGTTCCCGTATTGCACCCATCGTAACATCCCGAAAAACTGTCTCTGGCACACCCTCGGTCTCTGCCCGCTTTCTTCAAAACCAACAACGGAAGAAATACGGACGGGCCGCGAAAACGCAAAGGCGCTTCAGGCGATCTTATCCGGAAAAAGAAAAGGGTTGCTTATAAAATTACGGAAAGACATGCAACAAGCCTCCCGCACGGAAGAATATGAACGCGCAGCGCTTATTCGCAATCGCATCACCGCTCTACAAAACATATTCGAACACGCTCCCGTACTGTTCCGGGAAGAATACGCGCCGAAAGACAAAAATGCCGTTCTTCGGGAAATCCCGGAAGGTCTTGCGACGCATTTTCCCAAAAAACATGTTTCGGAATGGCGCATTGAAGGATATGACATATCAAATATCCAAGGACATGAGGCAACGGGCTCACTGGTTTCTTTCCTGGGAAACAAGCCGAATAAGAAAAACTATAAACGCTTCCGGATAAAAACCGTGGAAGGAGCAAACGATGTTGCGATGATGAAAGAGGTTCTGGGACGCCGCCTTATGCACCAAGACGACTGGCCCCTTCCCGATATATTCCTCATCGACGGCGGACGACCGCAGGTAAATGCGGCGAACAACACCGTACTTGAATGGAAAAAGCTTACCGGAGAAACAAAAAAAGCGCCCCTTATTATCGGACTTGCAAAACGTAACGAGGAACTCTATCTCACAATGGAGAAAAAGCCCTACCAGCTCTCAAAATCCCACCAAATTCTCCTTATGTTCATGCGGGTACGCGATGAAGCACATCGCTTCGCCAAAGCGTATCACAGCAAACTTCATACCAAAGCCGCGCTAAGGGAATAGATTTTTGCGCTCAATTCCCGCCGGGCATCGGCGCTGTACCCGCCTCGTCGCTTGGCGGCGCGGGAACCGGTTTGGGAACAATAATTTTTTCGGGACGCACAAACTCGCGCATAATATTCCCGCGGGCATCCATCGTTAACTCATCCGCAATACTTGTTACGGTGCCGCCTGCGGCAGGAAACAAAATATTTTCCAGCAATACCCGAAACGAATTGACGCCCGTTGTTTCAACCGATGCTTTTGTTGATTTTAGAAAATCACCGCGGCGGAATATTTTTTCCCATGCCGCCCGTATTTTTTCATGCCCGTTAAATACGCCGTCATACGCCTCTCCGAAACCGGACACTTCAACAACGGCTTCGTCCGCATAATCATATAGCAATACGCTGGAGCTCTCGTCACCCAACGCATACGCATGCAATCCGGCATATGTATTTATGTCTGTACCGCGTTGCGCTTCGATAATAGAGCTCTCAAGCAATTCCCTTTCCGTTTGCGCCCGCGATGCAACAAAGACCGCAACGGCGCCGATAACCGCCATTGCCCCCGCGAAAGCCGCAATAAGAATTCGTCTGTCCATCATTGACAATGATAATACGAGCTTTACGCTAGAGTAAAGCAACTTCACAACGTGGAGCGGACAATGGCCGACATTTCGTTCATCATTCCCGCCTACAATGAAGAGGCGTACATACGCGGATGTCTCGATTCCATCCTCGAACTCGACGGATGGGAGGAACAGGAAATTATCGTGGTCGACAACGGCAGTACGGATTTGACCATGGATATCATCCTGAAAGACTATCCCTTTGTCCGCCTCGTGTACGAATCTCGCCGGGGCACCGGATGGGCGCGTCAGGCGGGATTTGAAGCAGCACACGGCGAATATCTCGCCTTCATAGACGCAGACAACCGCCTTCCGCACGACTGGCTTGAACAGGCCGGACGTTTCATTAACCGCAAGCCCGGCGCGGCGCTCTATACCGGCTGTTACCGGTTCGGGCTTGCCAACGCCAGACTGGAATCACTCTATTGGGAATATTTTGTTCCTCTTGCGAACGGAACGTTAAATTTTTTCCGCCTCGGCGGACTTTCACGCGGCGGCAACATGATCATTCCGCGATCAGCCCTTGAAGCTGTCGGCGGATTCGATACATCAATCGAATTTTGGGGCGATGACGCCATGACGGCAAAAACACTGCGAAAGTTGGGACCAATCGTTTATTCGGCCCGCCTTTCCGTGTACGGTTCACAGCGCCGCATCGAAAAAGGCGGCCTCCTGCGGACGCTTGCCAAATATTGGCTCAACCATCTCTGGATAATCCTCTTTAACAAACCGTTTCACAAAAAATACAAACCATTTTCATAATAAAACGGTTCCTAAAAAGGAACCGTTTTTCTTACCACACTACAGATCAAGCAAATCCTGGTTTTCATCATCCACGCGCGGGCGTACGGAAATCGCGGTCGATTCTTTTTCGGTAATGAACGACTCGATCTGCCGCCGCTCTTCTTCCGAAAGATACGGCAATGCTTTCTCGAGCTTCTTTGTGTCCACCGTTTTTACTATCTTGCGCAGAAGATTCTCCCGCAATACTTCCGCAAGACGCGCAGCATCATAAGCACGTTTTTTCTGGAACGAAACGGATACGGTACCCAGATCGGAAAACAGACGAGTCATATTATTCTCGCGGCTGAACAACGCAACAACCTCTTTGAGCTGCTTTGTCTCATCTTCGAGCCGTTTTATGGATGCCGAAAGCGAAAGCAGGCGGTCTATCTTTGCCTGGATATCCACAACCACGGGGTCTTTTGTTTTTCCCGTCAAAACCTGCTTTTTTACATTGTATTTATGCGTCCAGGCGGGACAAATAGGCTGATACGCGCATGTGCCGCAAAATACGTTCACGCGGGGCGCAAATACGGTATCTGCCTCTATTTTTGCAATAAGCGAAAGAATATCATTACGCACGCGCGCCAATTCGTCTTTACCAAATTGATATGTGAGTTTGTGACCGTCGAACATCACATATACCAGACTCGCCTTAATTCGGTGTGTCTGCAGCGCGCGCTGTTTTGCGAACTGGTAAATGGCGATCTGCCAATTTTGTCCGAGATTCTCGGCGTTTGGTATCTGTCCGGTTTTGTAATCAAGTATTTCAAAAGAACCGTCCGGCAACATGTCCAGCCGGTCAATAATTCCTTCGATCTGATGCCCGCCGCCCAATTCCATTGAAAACTTTTTTTCAACTTCAACAATTCGCATATGCGCGACTTCGTTCTTATCCAAATATGCCTCAAGCGCGCTTTCTCCCTTTTCAAATAACTTCAGGACTTCAGGGTTTGTCTCTTCGCTCATGAGAGTACGATAGAGCGCCATAACTTTTTCCTTCGGAGGATATTTATACCGTTTTGCGTACGCAAATTCCAACGCTTTATGCACGGCCGTGCCAAAACGCAGCGCCATTGTGCGCGACGGATCCTGCGGCGCCTTATCGATATAAAACTTATATTTGCGCGGACATTGCTTATAGGTATCAAGTTTTGTATACGAAACTCTCATATATTATGTATGCCCTCAACATTACTGTATCACATAATTACACGCGCCTGCTGCGCGATACCGCCTAAAAGAAACAATCCCGCGCTTTTTAGGCGGGATTGTGTCGAAGATACTGCGCAAACACCGGATGCATATTGCGCTTCTTCTTTTTTTGCATGAGACGCGATACCACCGCAAACCCGCCGATAATAAAGAGGGTTCCGGTGAACGACGATATCATTTCCGGAACAGAACGTCCCACAAGCGCAAGCAGAAAATTTTCCTGCTCAACCGCGACCGGACCACTGTAGGCGGCGCCGATCACATGAAAACTATGGCCGGAAAACTCGGTCACAACGATAAAGAAGACCGCAAAGGATATAACGATTGTAATAAATGCTTTTTTCATATTTTTTCCAAAAAAGCCCGCCAATAAGCGGGACTTTCTCCTTGTTTTTCCGCTTACTGGAATTGCGACTTCTGTTATAAAAGTTCGAAAATGACCGTTACTGTTACCCGCACTTCCTGTGTCCCCGGTTGGATATCTGGAGCAGCACCGCCACGCCCCGCCGCTTCACCGCCACCTATCCCGTAGAACGGCGGCACATATGAATCGCCCTCGGTAATGGTAACTATCTTGCCCAAAGAAACTCCGCCTTGCGTCACAAGTTCCGCCGCCTTTACCCTCGCTTTCTGCAACGCCTCTGCTCTTGCCTCGGACTTCAGCTGGTCCGGATCATCTATGCTGAACGTAATGCTCCCCACCTGGTTCACGCCGCGCGACACAACGCCCTGCAGAACGGCACCCACCTTGTCCAACGCACGCATTTTTACTGTTACTGTTTGCGTAAGCTGATATCCGATTATGGTATATGCTCCGTCCGCGCTCTTTTGATTGTAATCGTATTGCGGGTATAAATTGTAATCGCTTGCAATATCTTTCTCGGCGATGCCCTGCGACGTAAGGAACGAGATAACTTCATTCATTTTTCTTATGTTTGCTTCCTGTACGGCCTCGGGGCTCTTTCCCTGGCTCACCACCGAGAACATTGCCGTGGCAAGGTCGGGTGTTGCCTCCACGCTTCCTTCTGCAGAAATAGTTATTGTCCGTTCCGGTGCAAGCGCGCGATATTTTGCAAGTTCAATATAAATATCGATGAGCTTTCCGACAGAAAACACAACAAGTGTTGCGAATGTTATTGCCGCAAGCACGTATTTAAGATGAAAAAATTCCGGTGTTTTGCTGTTCTGGTCCATATGGTGTTTTATCCACCTCCATTATACCACCGCGCCCTCTTTGGGATGCAATTCACAGCAATTGACAAAAAAATAAATTACAGTAAAATAACAGTCACTGAAATGTCCTTTTGAAACGAGGAGAAAATGGATATTCCCGCATTGGATCCGACACTTGCGAACACATATGCGGGCGAGACCGCCGTTTCGCTTGTCGACGGAAAAACCGGCAAACTGCTTTTCCGAGGGTATCCGGTCGAGGAGCTCGCGCGCACATACCTCTTTGAAGAGGTCGCGTATCTTCTTATGTACGGCGAATTGCCGACAGAAGAGGAGTTGAATGATTTCAAAACACTTCTTCATGAGGCCTCCATACTGGAAACAGAAACAGAAACATTTTTGCACAGCCACGGAATACTGACCGACCTCACCGCACACCCGATAGATGTACTGCATGGCGCTCTCATGGATGTTGCTTGCCGGCACACACTGCCCACAAACGGCATCGCGCGTTCCAACACAGTACGCACTCACGGCATCACGCTTATGGCACAGCATGCCGTTATCATCGCTGCCTATCAACGCATTCGCTTTGGTCAGGGAGCGATTCCGGCTGATCCTTCGCTCTCATACGCCGCAAACTTCCTCTGGATGCTTCACGGCAAACGACCAAGCGCCGCTGAAACGCGCGCCATGAATGCTGCGCTCATTTTGCACGGCGACCACGGCTTCAACGCAAGTACATTTGCGGCACGGGTTGCGGCATCAGCCGGCTCCGATATTTACTCGTGTATCGCGGTCGCTTTGGGTACGCTGAAAGGCTTTCGCCACGGTGGCGCCAATGTTGCGGTCCTGCGCATGCTTAGAGAAATACGGGAAATTTCCTCCGTTGTTCCGTTCCTTGAAGAACAGTGGACACATAACCCCGCATGGCGCATTCCTGGCTTCGGACATCGTATTTATAAAACGCACGATCCCCGGGCACGCGTTCTGCGCCCTCTGGCCCGCGCAATGTGCCGTAAGCGGGACCTCCCGTGGTGGGACATCGCCGATGCTGTCGAGAAAGCCGCAATGACGCGCTTTCACGACCGAGGCAAACGCGATCTCTATTGCAACGTTGATTTCTGGAGCGCTCCACTCTTTGCGGCGCTCGGCATCAATCCCTTGTTTTTCACTGCCATTTTTGCGATGGGACGGCTTCCCGGACTTGTCGGACACTGTCTAGAAGTATACGAGAACCCCGAAACACGCATTATCCGGCCGCTGAATCACTATACCGGTCCGGCTTTACGCCACGTCCCGGTCAAAAACACAAAACCTCTTCCCGCATAAGGAAGAGGTTCTTTTTTGTCCGCAAATCGCAAAAAATATTACAACCCTGAGGCGCCTGTTTCGAGAGAATCAAAACCGCCCCCCGACGCATCAAGTTCGTTCACATCCAGATCTCCCGAAAGCATATCAAAACCGGAAAGGTCCTGGCTCGCCGCCTCAAGCTGTTCTTCTGCCGATGCGTTTTCAGAGACCGGTGCGGCGCCGATATTTTCTTCAAGCGTCGGCGGAACGTCTTCGTTCCCTTCAAAAAACGCCGAATTTGCAAGAAAGAAGGCAACGGCACCGACTAACGCAAGTCCCACTATGAGCGCCAATACAATTTTTATATTTGTCAGTTTTCCAATCATACATTTAAAAAATTAATCTTCGTCGTTGGTATCATCGGCATCATCCGCTGCGGCAAACGCAACGCGAATATCGCCGATAAGTTCCCGTAATAATTCGTGTGCCTCTCTGTATAAAATCCCCGCTTCTCTTGCGCGCTCTGCGGCTTCTCGCGCGGCTTCGGATGTATTATTTACGGAAAGTTCGGCAAATTTTTCCTGTGCTGTCGCGAGCGTCGCATCACCTTCGGTTATTTTTGTTTTTACCGCCGCAAGACGAATTTCGTACTGCGAAACATCATTTCCCCCCGCCTTCAATTCATCGAGACGGACTTGTACTTTCTCAACCGCGCGGTCCAAATGTTCCCCGGCGCGTCCAAGACGATGGTTAAATAAGCGGCCTATCATCTGCTTGGCAAGCAAATGTGTCCGCTGCCAAATAGCATGCGCCTCGCGAACATAGCCCCGGATCTCTTCCGAAGTAGTCGCCGCGGTTATCTTATTTTCCAATGCTCTTATTTCTCCGAGCGCCACGTCTATCTTGCCCGTAATTTCCGCTTTTGTTGCATCTTCCATATTCTCGGCGTCCTGAACGTGCTTCTTTAGAAACTCAAGATGCGATTCGTTGTGCTGAAGGATATTTAAAGCGGCATCTTTTACGTTCGAAAGCACTTTTGTCTTAAATTCCGCAACGACGGCTTCCCGCTGGGTACGCAATTCGGCTATTTCTTCCTCCGTCATATTTGCCGTATCACGGGTAATATTCCGCAACGCAAGACGCTTTTCTTCAAACTCGCTCCGGGCGTTCTGTACCCGCTGCAGAGCGGTAGTCGTAAAATTCCTGTGCCGCATTTGTGTTTCGCGCAATTCGCGCAAACCGGGCCTCATTGACTCGCCCATCATGATGTTTTGGGCAAAAGAATATACGGGCACAAAGACAACCGCCACGAGTGCCGCAAGATTAAGTATGTATTTCATACAAAGATTTATTATTTGCTTCGTTTGTATGCTTTCTGGTTTACTTTTGCAACACGTACAATGTGCTTCCATCGCACGTTAAGGTCTTTTTCAAGCTCCCGAAGGTCGCGCTCCGCCATACGCGTTGAATTAGCGTATTCTTCCATCGCTTCCTGAACCACGACATCGTAGAGAGATTTTGTCATTGATTTTGCCTGTCCCACCTGTATTGCAACTTCGGTCGCAACCTGCTGTTTTACCATATCGGCAACCGCACCTATTTCTTTACGCAACGATTTCCCGTATCGCGGAGAAAATAAAACCGCGGCAAAACCCGCTGCCGCACCCGCAATGCTCGCAAGCGCACCGGCTGAAGCCGCTGCGGTTTTCGCTGCACGCATCGCATCACTTTCATACGAATATGATTTCTTGGCCATAAATTAATTAAATACTAAATAAATAAAAACAAAATTCACATTATTTATACCACTCGCCGCGGCGGCTCGTGGTTCGCCTCTTCTTTGCGCGCAGACATGAACTCCTGCGCTTTCTTCATAAAATACGCAACGCCTGCGGCAATAGCGCTCTCCTGAAGTGCGGCTAAAGCGCGTGTAAGATGTTTTGCCGGACCCATTAATTCGCGGGTAATGTGGTCAACGCGCCGCGAAATGCGGTTCATGCGTACTAAAATGGGAAACAATAAAAACCCAAGCAGCACAAAGAATATTGTCCCGGCTATAAAAAATATACTTTGCGGGTCTGTCTGCATATCCCTATTATAACATAGAAAACCGCCACTTGAAGCAGTGACGGTTATTTAAAATTAAGCTTTTTGCTTTTATGAGCCTTATGGAGCGGGGTCGTCGTTCGTGATGACGCACGTCTTCACTTCGCCTATTCCAATCGTTCCGGAACAATCCGGTCCGAAGGTCTTGGCGTATCCGAAAGAATCGGCCTCATCAACGCTGTAGACGCCCGCATCCAGCGTAACGGCCAGCCCGTTTTCCTCACCCGGGAAAATCGGAATGGACACGTCCGTGCCGGCAACAAGCATCATGAAGTTTTCAGAGGTCAACAGCCCGCCGTTATCGTTGATAACATGCGTGACAATGATGAACTCCGGCGCGATGTCGTCGTTCACGACATTGCACGTTGTCGTTTCGCCCTCAGCGATCGTCACGGTTCCTGTTCCAAGACACGCCAGAAGAAAACTCGTGGCATATCCCGCAGGACCGCTCTGACTGATGGCATAGGTTCCAACGTCGAGTACGATGGGAACCCCGTCGACAACATGAGTGTCGCCCGCGAACAGAATGAAATCCGGAACGTCGTATGTGCCGCCGTCGTCATTAAGGACGAGCGAATTCACAACGAGCGTGCCCGTTGCGGGTGGCACAACGTCATCGTTCGTGATGGTGCAGGTGGTATTGGCACCCGAAGCCACCGTAACGATACCGCCGGCACACGAAGCGCTGAATGACGCGGCGTAACCCGCATCCGCGCTCTCGCTGACGGTATACTGTCCGGGAGCAAGTGTAAGCGTCTGTCCGCTTGTCACCTGCGCGCCGTTCACGAACAACCGGAAGTCACTCACCTGCTTGGTGCCGCCGTCATTATTCACGACGACTTTCACCACGGTAAGCGTCCCGTTCTCGGGCGGCTGTGCGACCGCGGAAGCGTTCGCACGGTGCGTCTGAGCACCGACATCGTTACGCTCGAATGTCGCAAGCGACACCCGATACGGAAAGTTTGCCAGACCGGCCGCGGTATTTCCGCTGCCCCAGTCGAGCCAACTTGCGATGTGCGCGCCCCAGGCCATGACAGCAGTACTGCGAAGCGGCCGGAAGTTGACAAATATCCTGGCAGAGGAATCCCCCGCAGAATTTTCGTCACCGGATGCGGTGTAGAACGCGCCGGTAATGACGCTGTTGTACGCCGAGAACATCTGGTTGCCTTCGAAAGCTTCGAGCTTGTTGAAGTACGCGCCCGTCTCCGACGGCGACACAGGATAATCCGGGATACTGAACCCCGGAGCCTCTTCGCATACGGAAATGCCGGCACATGGATTCACGCTTCCGCCGATCCTATCGACTGACGTCAGGAAATCGACGGCATGCTTGCCGTTCTTCGTAATGAAGAACGAGATCTCGACCGAATACGTAGCTCCCGGGTTGAGGCCCGTGAACACGATACGATACGGGATGGACTGCCCCTCGGTATAGTGGGCGTTGCTCAGCGTGAGTTCCTCATCGGTCCAACGGACCGGTTCGACCGCAGCCGCCGAGCTTCCATTCGCGCCATGGTCAAGGTTAAGTGCAGGCTTAACCTTCTTACCCGCGGCAAATGCGGTTGCAGAAAACGCGAAGGACGCCAGAACCAGAACCGTGACCAACAAGGCCACAATAGCCGACTTCGGCTTCACCTTTAGCCCTCCTTAAAGGCTGTTTATAAATGAACAAACTATATTCTACCATATTTACAGAATATGTAAAGCATACAATTGCCGAAAAACCCTCCTCTCGGAAGGTTTTTTACGCTGCGTGAAAAAAATTTTTATTTACTTCACCAACTCGGCAAGCGCATAAAACTTTCTTTTTGGAGCGTTTCGTGCTTTATTCAAACCAACAGCGAAAAAGTAACCTGTCTTTTATAACACGGCGTGAAGAGGCGAACAATGAGCTTACTGGACCAGCTTGAGGCCATGTGGCGCGGACTATCCATTGCCGAACGCTTGGCTGAAGCAGAACGGCTGAAAGCCGACTGGTGGTTCAGCAAACAAGTACGCATCCTGGATCCGCTCACAACGTTCATTGGCCAAAACGTGGACATCGGACAAGATACGGTCATCGGACCCAATGTGATAATTTTGGGACCAACAAAGATCGGGCGCAATTGCAAAATTGGGCCCGACACCATTATTGAAAGTTCCACGCTGGAATGGAACGTTCGGGTGGGACCATTCTGCCGGATACGCGAAGGCTCACATCTTGAGCACGACGCGTACGTTGGCACCCACGTTGAGCTGAAAAACTGTCGCATTGGTGCGGAAACAAAAATTCCGCATCGCGCATACATCGGTGATGCGGAAATCGGGAAGCACTGTAACATTGGCGCGGGGTTCACCACCGCCAACTGGGATGGCGAGAACCACTCCCGCACAAAACTGGGCGACGGAGTTTTTGTCGGCATCAACGTAAGCCTGGTTGCTCCCGTTACCATTGCCGATGAAGTAGGCGTTGCCGCGGGCTCGGTGATATCCAAAGACATCACCACTCCCCACTCGCTTGCCATTTGCCGGGCGCGCACAACCAAGATAATCCCCGACCGCGTCTATCGCACCGACAAGGGCTGGCGCGGCCTTTCCAAGCGCTGCTCACCATGAGCAAAACTCGCGCCATAACGGTTACTATAGAACTTTTCTATCTTGATATAGATTTCGAAAACGAAATGTTCGGACAGCTTGGCCCCATGGATTTCGACACCGCAGTTGAAACCGCCGAGCTTATGAAAGAAGCCGAGGGGTATTACTCCGACTTCTGGCCGGCAATTTCGGCGATAGCCATCGTTGAGCGCACGGAATTCGACGAAGACGCCAACAACGGAGCAAATATCCTCTGGCCCATTAACCCAAATTTTTCCGTCGTACGAAACCGGGTTTTACATAACAACCTGCGTCGCGAACATCTCATGAAAATAAATTAAAGCCTCCTTACCGCATACGCAAAGGAGGTTTTTCTTTTACCCAAAGGCAAAAAAGCGAATTGACATTTCATGGTTAACATTATATTATCGTAAAAAATCCGCACTTTAAGCATTTACGGCTTCAAGGAGACCGGTGTGAGTACTACTCCCATCCGAGACCCCATAGACCCTGCCGAAGCTCATGAGAGCACTGTCGCTCTTATTGAGAATATCTGCACGGTCGTTATGGGTATCGAGGAAAAGATAAAGCTCATTGTGGCAACCTTCCTTGCGCGCGGACATATCCTCCTTGAGGATACTCCGGGTACCGGGAAGACCACGGCACTCAAGGCATTCGCTGCCTCCACGGAAGGTTTTGTTTTCAAGCGTACGCAATGTACGCCCGACCTTCTTCCCTCGGACATTACGGGGCTTTATATATTCAACCAGCGGACAAGAGAATTCGAGTTCCGCCCCGGTGCGGTGTTCGCCAATCTCGCCCTTGCGGATGAGATCAACCGGGCAACCCCCAAGACCCTTTCGGCATTGCTTGAGGCGATGGCGGAAGGCACAGTGTCTCTCGAGGGAGTAACGCATTCTCTGCCCTCACCGTTCATGGTGATGGCAACGCAGAACCCCATTGAGAGTTCCGGCGTCTTCCATATCGGCGAAGCGGCCATGGACCGGTTCATGATACGCGTTTCGGTCGGGTATCCGAACGAGACTTCCGAGCTGCGCATGCTGGCAAGTCAGCGGCAAACGCATCCTTTGGAAACGCTTCAGACGGTCGTTTCTGCGGAAACGCTTTCGCGGATACAGACGGGTCTCACGTATCCTCCCAGTGCGGGCGGATTGGTTTACCTTGATCCCATCATCGAGGAGTACATCGTTCGTATCGTTCGCGCCACGCGCAACGAAACGAAGAAGCCCAAGGGCCAGCGCTTGCTGGACCGGGGCGCTTCTCCCCGGGGTTCCATTAACCTTGCGCGTCTTGCGCGGGCATATGCGTTCCTCGACGGACGTGATTACGTCACTCCCCGTGATGTGAAGAATCTCGCGGTGCCGGTGCTTGCGCATCGCATCGAGACCAACCAGCGCATCACAAAGACGCGCGATATCGAACTCACCTCCACCGAGGAGGAAGAAGGCGCTATCGCCGAACTCATCAAGAACATCTCCATTCCGGACATCCGTTCCGAAACGGGATGGAAGGAAAAACGATACTAAAAAAACAGCTGAATAATTCAGCTGTTTTCTTTTTTAATTATATTGTACCCGTCGCACACAAAACTTATTACGGTCTGTGATACGTGAATATATATTTCCCGATGATGTCGCGTCGATGAATGGGCCCAAAATGCCTGCTGTCTATTCCGTCTTCGGGATTATCGCTTACTATCTCATACATATCGGGACGCATCATGCGACCGACGCGCTTGAAAAGCAGAAGCGAGCGGTCATGCGGGTGATGCACCACAACAACCTGACCATGCATGGGACGATTAAACCGATACGCCCACATATCCACCACAACGCGCTCCCCGGGCAGGAATAAAGGGACCATACTGGTCCCCTCAACCCGAAAACGGATGAACGGAAACATACCCATACGCTTACTTGGCGGCCTGAGCCTTCACCTGTGCGAACATTTCGGCGATATGCGCAACGGCGTCCTTCAATTCCTTGGCGGCCGAAGCGTCTATGGATTGTTTGTTTTTTGAGCAAAGCTTTGCCGCCGCCCAGAACGTTTCGTGCAGTTGCGGGAACATTTCCACATGTTCCGGCTTGAAAAAATCGGTCCATAAAATAAGCAACTCCCGCTTGCAGAGCTCCGCATGCTGCTCCTTAACCGCCACCATACGGACAAAAGAATTGCGCGTAGACAGTTCGGTATCCTTGGGCAACACGAGTATCTTTTCCACCATGCGCTCAACGGTCGCCGCAGCAAGCATTGCGGGCGTAGCGTCATAAATGCCGCAGGGCACATCACAATGCGCACGCACAACGCGCGGAGGGACTATGAAATCAAGTATGGAGAGCGCTTTTGAAAATAATCGCATACATTAATTTGTTAGAGATGGTAATGACGGCTGGGATAATTGCTGTTCAAATTTCCGGAATATATATGCGCCGGCAAGAAGCGTTATGGGCAGCGTAACAAGGAGTCCCACAAGCAGGGCAAGCACGCCTAAAATATTCAAGCCGCTCAGCAAAAACTGTATCCAAATAAGTTTTATGACGTGGCCGCGCGTAGTGTTCCAACTAAGCTTATAGCTTTCCAAGATGCCGCTATTCTTATCCGCAATAAAATACGGGGCAAATCTCAACCGTGTTTGTATGAAAATAGTCGCCGCAATGAACGCCACTGTTCCTGCAAAAAGCGTTACCACAAATAATGCGCCGTCGGCGCTGTCCGACAAGAATAAACTTGCCACTCCAACAAAAACCGCTCCGGCAATAATTGCCACCATAAGCGCCATAAGTATCGCAGCGACCACAAGAAGCTGTACACAGAATATTCTTACCGCAAGTTTCGGATATGCGAATAATTCGGCAACGGTGCTGCTGCGGCCATCAACATATGCAAGCGTGATCTTAATAAGGCCGGCCTCCACCAAAAACCCGACGACAACGCTACACAGTGTCACCAAAAAATGCGGTAGCTCTGGCTTATCCGGCAAAAATTCGTCGAGAAACGCCAACACGGCCCAGGAAAGGACAAAAACAACCGTAAGAACGGCCAACTTCATCTTGTTTGCCTTGAATATCGCGTAAGAAGCGCGGATCGGTTTTTCCGGAAATGTAAACTTTTGCATACGCTTTAAAGACCGTATAAGCCGCCGCCCAGCATACTCATATATTTCGGCAAAAGAAACGCCAGCCCGATGAGCGGCAGGACAACGGTGACCAGTGTAATAATAAGGGTCCAAAGAAAATATTTACGGGTTTTCTCTACCGACTTATATATTTTCTCAAGCAACGTTTTATGCTCCTGTAATTGCTGCTGAAGTAATGTATCGTCCATACGTCGTATTATACGCTTTTCTTATCGAAAAGAAAAAACCCGTTACGCGTATAGCGAAACGGGTTTGATTTTATGACGGACTGATGTGATGCAGATCGTCGTCTTCTGACGGCACGTTCACTCGTATGCGATGCATAAGACTTTCGAACGCACTGTGCAGCGTTGGCGACGAGCCCCCCGGAGGAGGCGTGTATGCGCGGTATGCAGGAACGTTTTTCTCGAGATACTCGAGAAGCTCCTTTACCTGCGCATCTTCACGCCAGCTGCCTTCCTGATGGCAGAGGCTGATGTCCATGCTCCCGTGCACGCTGACGACGGACAATGTGATGGTCTCGCCATCACAAAGCGAATCGTAATCGCGCCGGCAACTTACTTCATACGACACGCCGTCGGCAGATGCGATGAAAGAATTGTGCGCTGTTGCGTGCCACTTCACATTCCCGGCCTGCGCGGCCTGAAGCAGAAGCTGCCAGATGTTTCGCAACACGACGCGGTCTCCGTACGACATTATCCCTCCTTTGCGAGAAGTTCGGTGCGAATGCGGGTAAGGATATCGCAGAAAACACGCGCGGGAAGCGACGTGTAGCGCGACTCGGGATGTCCCATGTCGTGCGTAAGCTTCGTGCCCGCGGTTGCGAGTAATGCGCGACGCGCGCGTTCGTTCTGTTCGAACTTTGCGCGAATAGCGCGCTCAATGAGCCGCTGGTGCATGAAAGACCCGAACGGAATCTGTTCACGGCCCCACCACACCACACGCCTGCCCCACACGGCACTCTTTGGATCGAACGCATCGTGTCCGATACGCTTTGCCTGGGCGCCAACACTCACGAACGCAAGCGAGCGCCGGGGGTCGCCATCGGGGAACTTAATGCCCTGAATGAACCCTTCGACGGACGCAAAGCACCGTCCATCCAACTCGAACGGATCGTCCGAGAAATTGCTGAGGCGCTTGGCGCGCCAGTCATCGGCAACGGAGCCGATATTGAGCGTTGCCACCCTTTCTTCCTCCTTGGATATCTGCCCTATCCTGCAGCTCCCTCCCGATACGGAGGATATGCTCTGCAGCAAACATGGTTGCGGCTCGTGAATTAGTCAGCATTCCGGGCTGAAAAAAGAAAACCCGCACGCCCTTGTGGCGCTTGGGATCCTTCCGGCGACGTTCCATTTCGGCTCTAAATCCGAACGGGGAACTCTTTACGTCGAACGATACCCAGACAATGCGGGTGCGTTGTACGCAAAACCCGACACAGACATCGGCGCCCTCAAAGCGGTCAACCCTGTCACTGGTTTTGTAAAAATCAGCAACGAGTTTTTTGTCTTTCCGCTGTGCGGCACGACATCCGCTAAGGAACAGCTGTTCGGCCTGATGACCGCGCCAGTAGCGGCGCAACTGCTTAAGGATCTTGCGATACACGCTTACAAGCGTATCTTTTACGTGCACGAAAAGCGCAAAGTGATGCGAGCTTGAAAGCGCGCGGATAGCATAGTGCGGACGGTTTGACTGTCCGTCGAACCACTCCTTGCGCGATGTAACGGGGAATATTTCCACCGTTTTCTTCCACGGCATAAACACACGGAATACGCCGTTGGTACTGAATTCAAAATCGCTGACAAGATCACCGTGTCGGGAGCGCGCATGGGAAAGCGCATCGGCAACGAGCATCTCTCGCTGGTACACGCGGACTCCTTATGTGGTCAAAAAACAATAAGAATATAATAAAATATTTTAGTTGATATGTCAATAAACTATACACCCGCAGCGCTGCGGGTGTATAAAAAATTTCTATATTGTTGTCGGTTTCTTAAAAAATCTTCGGTAACCACATGATAGCGGCAAGTATAAGCAGTGCGCTTGCCCGCGATACCATAACCACACCGGATGAATGGCCCAGAAGGAAAATGATCGTGGCAACAGCAAAAATCGCCAGGAAGAACACTGATACGGCCGCCCTCGCCAATGTGGGCGCTTGAACAAAGAAAAACGATTTTGCTTGCGCCTCGGCACCGGAAGCATCCTTGCTTGCAGCGATCTCTTCGGTCGGCTCTGTGGCAGTATATACCTCAAGCGGTTTTTCAAGATATACATTCTCCTGTGCGGCACCAAGCACTTCAATTTTTTCCGAAAGTCCCTCTGCGCTTGCCACAGCATTGACCGGTTCAGAAACTTCCGTCTCTGTGGGCACCACTTCGGTCTCGACTGGAGATGACGTTGGCGACGGCGCCGGAATTGGAGCTGGTGCGGGTGCAGGAGCCGGTACGGGCGTCGGAGTTGGTGTTGGCGAAACACTAACAACAGCTGCGGTCACAGTCTGTGCCTTCTTACCGAGGAACATAACCACAATATTTGTTTCGCGGTCATTAAACGTTCCCGAAGCAACGCCTATCCCCACATCCGTAAATGTTCCATTCTGAATATTGGCAGCGTGCGTCGGTGAGGCCATCCAGGCGCGCACCAATGCGGTAGGATCCGAAAAATCAATTGCAAGATTCTCGCCGGCCGCAGCATACGAATACCCGACATTATTTATCCATACCCAAGGAAGCTCGCCTGAGGGTCCCAAATGCGAAAAATAATCTCGCGCGATCATGTCTTCCGCTTTCATGCGAGCCGCCTCCGACAAAAGGGGGTCAACGGCTAGCGGCGCCACGGCAATATTTTCACGTTGCGGATTTGTTTCGGCAAGAATAAGCTGTTCGGACAGGGCACCCAAAAACGCACGATACGGCAAACTTTTCATGATGGGAGAATATAATGCGACCATCACGAGAGCGATAAAATATGCATAATAAAAGAACGCACGAAAACCTAACGCGCGCGGAATCCGCTCGTTCCGTTCCGAAGGAAGAAAGAAATCGTATATGGCGTTTTGCATCGATAGAATTTTCATATACCAATACTTCACTTCTTTATTATATCATCTCGGCACGGATAATAAGACGGTTCTTTGTCGTAAATACCGGAGTGCACGTAATAAGGGTTATGGTCGGCTTTTCGGTTTGATGAAGTACGGAAATGTCTTCGGGAGGTACAACTTTTGTTTCAACTACCTTATACGTATATTTTTGTTCCCCCCACGTCACCACAAACGTATCCCCGACCACAAGTTTATCCAAAGAATAGAATGTTCGCGGGTGCGGCGGCAGATACATATAGCGATGACCGAAAAGAACGGTATTGCCGCCCTTATCGGGCGTGCTGCTCCACGGCGAGCGCCACGCGCCTTTCCGCAGAACGCTCATATCTTTCCCCTCAACGATGGGCATATTTACGCCGATCTTATCGATAACAATACTTGCCGCGAGCGTTTTTGGTTTCGGTGCCGGCGCGGGAGCCGGTACTGCCGGTTTTACAGCAGACAGAACGGACTCTACTGGGGACGGTACCGCACTTACCGTAGCTTTCTGGGCATCAATGAGCGTTTCGGGAGCCGGTTCCGCCGGAAGTTCTGTTGGTTCCGAAATTTCCTGAGACGCGGCATAAACCGCTTCATTCCCCCGCACATCGCCGCCGGAATTTCCGGCAAGCATCGTTATCCCGGAAAACCCGATGAATCCACCGAACAGCACAAAGAACGCGCCGGCAAAAACAAGATATATGCGGGCGGTTCCGTATTCCCTCATAACGCGTTCCGCACGGCGGATATCATATGTAGTCAGCGTTGGGACGCCGTGCGTACGCGTGATCATTTTTGCGCGAAGAAGATCCATAAATGGCGGAAAAAAAATAACGAGTACTGTTTATCGTGCGTATATCTGTCCGGCAAAACGGGAAAATACGTTCTTGGGATAGAAAATAAGCAATATGCCCGCACACAATACAAGCAATAAGAGATACAATTGCACAACCTCGTTTCCACCCGTGGGCGGAAGAGTTGTGAAGCCCAATACGCTTCCGGTTCGTATCTCGACATCGGCATCATCCTGCACAACGCCGTAATTACTGGCCTGGGCACTCGCCACGTTCTTATAGATACCGGCGAGAGCGGACGGCGCGACAAGAGCGGTGAACGCTATCGTCCATTCCTGACCGGGCGCAAGATCTCCTGCGTTCCAATCGAGGGATGTTTTTCCGGTTCCTTTCTCGGTAATTCCGGCGGGCAACGTATCGTGTACTTTCACGGCAAACGCCGTTCCGGTACCCGCATTTCGCACGCTTATCGTATAAGTAACTTCAGCGTTTGGATTCGTAAACACAACGCTTACGTTTTTATTGATAACAAGAACGGGCGGTTGTACTGTTTGCGTATTGCCGAAATCAACATTCGCGATGCCGGCATTCGTAATGATAAGCACGTGGCATCCGCTCGTGGTGACAGGATACGTACGATTCCACCCGGTTTGATTCACTTCACACACCGTATACGTTCCTCCTTGAAGGCCCGCGAACATGTATGCGCCCTGCGCATTCGTGGTCGTGATCGCGTTAACATTAGTTCCTCCCGTTATTCGTATCTCCCATCCGGACAAAAGGGCTTCACCCGAATTCTTTACACCGTTCGCATTTGCATCGTTAAATTTCACACCGGAAACGAAATATGTTGCCGGAGGAGGCGGTGGCGGAGAAATAAATCGGTTCCCGAAATCCTTATCTCCGATATTCGCGTTGGTAACAACAACAGAATGACATCCGTTCCCGCCGGGGTATGTTTGCACCCAATTCCCCTGTCCCTGCTCGCACACAGCATACGTTCCCGCGGCAAGACCACTGAAAGAATATGCGCCCAAAGAATCCGTAACCACACTTGTATTGGTATTGGTACCGGTCAGCGTAATGGTCCAGTTCGGCAATAATGCTTCGCCGGCTTCTTTAACGCTATTTGCATTATCGTCGCGGAATTTTACTCCCGATATCGAATATGTGTCAGGAGGAGGCGGAGCAGCATCATCGTTCGTAATCGTACACGTTTTGTTATCGTTAGCCACAAGCCCTACATCGCCATTCACGTCGCAATCACCGCTCATCGCCGCGGCATAGCCCGACAATTGCGTTTCATGCACGTTGTATGTACCCGGAGAAAGCGTTAACGCCTGCCCGCTCGTCACTTGCGTGGAGTCCACAAAAAGCGCAAAATCGCTTATTTGTTTTGTGCCGCCATTATCGTTAATAACCACTTTAATGACCCGCAACGTTGCGGTATCCGGCGGAGGTGGCGGAACATCGTTATTTGTTATGGTGCATTGTTTTGCCTCCCCGATATCCACGGCAACAACACCGGCACTATTGCAATCACCGCCCAGAGACGCGCTATACCCCTGAAGGCTCAGCTCGCCCACGGTATATGTTCCTGCCTGAACGGTCGTTGTATCGCCGCTGGCAACCTGTAGCGCGCCTATGAAGAGCGCAAAGTCGCTTATTTGTTTTGTGCCACCGTCATCGTTAATGACAACCTTCGTAACGGTCAGCGTGGGCGGAATATCGTTGTTCGTAATTGTGCATTGTTTTGTCTCACCCAGCGCAAGCGTTATATTTCCCTGCGCGTCACAATCTCCTCCGATCGTAGCGTTATACCCGAACAGTTGAACTTCAGAAACAACATAGTCGGCGGCGGCAAATGAATTTTCTATACCTGAAACAACCGGAGTCATGCCGACCAAAAGATCAAAATCGACGACCTGTTTCTGCCCGCCGTTATCGTTAATAACTATCTTTGTAACCGTCAATTTCGGCGCAATATCATTATTCGTGATCACGCACGTTTTACTTTCGTTGAACGCCAGCGTCACATTTCCTTGCGCGTCGCAATCTCCTGTTATTGTTGCGGCATATCCGGCAACCTGCGTCTCATGAACGTTATAGGTCCCGGGCTGTAATGTTAACACCTGCCCACTCGTCACCTGCGTGGAGTCCACGAAGAGCGCGAAATTACTTATTTGTTTTGTACCGCCGTCGTCGTTAATAACAACTTTAATGACCCGCAACGTGGGATTGTGCGGGATATCGTTGTTTGTAATTGTGCATTCTTTCACATCGCCGGGATTCAGCACCACAACGCCATTGCCGTCGCAATCGCCCGTAAACGTCGCGGCATAATCCGGGTCCTGTATTTCAGAAACGGTATGGGTTCCGGCATTGAATGTGTTCTGCGCGCCGGACGTTACCGCCTGCGCCCCGACACTCAAAGGAAAATCGCTTATTTGTTTTGTGCCGCCGTCATTATTGATAACGACTTTCGTAACGGTAAGTTTCGGCGCGATATCGTTATTGGTAATAATACATGTCTTTGTCTGTCCGGCGACAATTGTTCCGATACAATCCGCAGAAAGTGTTTTGGCATAACCGCCGACCATGATCTCATTCACGCTATATGCACCCGCATCCAAGGTTACCGTAACTCCATTTTCATTACCTAAAAACGTTGCAGGAGATGCGCTACCGCCCGTCACATTAATGGTAAAGTCAGAAGCCTGTTTTTGCCCGCCGTTATCATTAATGACGTGTTTAATAACGATAAGTTGCGGCGGAGGAGGCGGACATTCTTCTATTGCGGTCGTATGAACAGTATTGCTTTCAGCCCACACGGAAAAATTTGAATATTCAGCGGACGTGATCTTACCGGTATTTGGAATATCTATCTGACCGCAGGAATTCATATCCGCGACCGAAGCTTTCCAGCTTACCCATCCGCTTTCATTGGGCTCAAGAACGTTTGCGTTCCATGTAAGCGTGCGGTTTGAACTTTGATACAGCGGCGTTGAACCATATCCGCCGTTCACATTGCCGCTCATTGTTGAGCTTTGATACGTGAGACCCGGCGAGAGAACATCCGTAACTTTCACTCCTCCTCCGGTACAGTCTGCCGTACCTTCATTTTTAAAAGTGAGCGTATATGTCAGAACGTCTCCGACATATGCCGTTGTTTTATCCACGCTTTTTCCAATTACAAGCTTGCACTCACCCGGCGGTGGCGGAGGAGGCGCGCAATCCGGTCCGGGCACCGAAACTGCCACAAAATTATCTCCGTACTTTATGATAACTTTTGCGCCATCCGGATCAATCGCGTATGTATCATCGAGCGTCACCGATATTGTGGCGGGTGCATTGAACGAAAAATCCCATTTAATAACGTCGCCAAATCCCGTCGCGCCGTCAAAACCAACCTGCGCACCGGAAGGGTCAGTATCAACCAAAACACCGCCGGTAAGCTCGTTGGCGGTAAAACATGTTTGCAAACTTATATGGCTTATCCCGTTCGCGCGGTCAATTTCGGTAACGGTATACGTCCATGTTGTTGTGTCTGCGGAATCGCGCCCGCCGCTTGCAGTATATGTTCCCGTCGGCGAGTTATCGGCAGACGCAAAGCTCGACATAAGAGGATTCATTGTTATTCCAAAAACAGAAACAACGACCATGGAAAAGCCGGTTGCCATCCTCATTGTTGCCGCGCGTGGCACGAGCCGAACACCAAAAAACGGCACGCGGATATACCTGGCGCGCCCGAACATCTTTTTCATAAACATAGCGCTTACGCTTTCTTCACTGGCAAGCTCATGTACCAGCCCACGGATAAAATAAGCGTTCCGCGAAAGTTTCGTGCGGACGGGGGCGGATATTTCTGTTGCCGAAACGGCGGTTTTTATACCAAATCGCACGGCATATTTCAAAAAAAGAAATCGTACGCGTTCCGGGAAAAATCTTGTATTATATACGACAAGAAAAAGGCTGCGTAGTATGGTCTTGTATGTGGATGTTTTCATAACGTTTATATTTAGCTGGTTTTTGTTATCGAGGTCCGAATAATATTACAATAAAAATGCTTATTTGTCAATAGTTTCACCGATATAAAAAGCTTTTTGGGTCCGCCAAAAAGCGCTCGTTACTTTATCGTGCTCACCCGCTGATGTCAACGTATTTGACCGCACCCGAAAGGCTTGTATGATACGCATATCGGTTTATTTTCATACACGGAGCACGCATGATGCTTTTATGCCGCACATGCCGGCAAACTCCCTTCATTCCCGATGCGCCCATAGCGGCCGTATGCCGCCACCGCACATCAGGCATGATAGGTCAAAAATTTTGTCGCCAATGCGCCGAAACGCGGAGCGTATGCCAGCGTTGCGGTAAAAATTTTACACCGAATCCCGGCAACACTGCCTACCGCAGGCAACGAGGCTTCAAAAAATAAAACTCGAGTACAAAACTCGAGTTTTTTATTATGCGCATCGCGCACATTGACCGGCAAAAAATATTGCCTTAAAAACAATAACCATTTGACAACCGTGGCACCAACACGTACCTCTTCCACGGCAATGCTGGCATGCACTAACCCGTTGAGCCTGTGCATCTTTGCTGGCGGCAACGATCCGTTGGAACGCGTCATATGCCTCGACGAACGCGCGCGGATTCCCAATGCCCCCATTCACATCCGGATGATACAATCTCATCTTATTCAGAAATGCGGCCCGGATCTCTTTGAGAGGAGCATCTTTTCGGACGCCCAACACCTCGTATGGATCTCTCACGGCAACGTCGCCTTAAGAAATGGAAAATAACCTTGTCGCAAGCATACAACACATGTTCTCACAGCACAACAAAAACGCGCCCCGCTTATGACGGGGCGCGCGTTCACCTACTGAGGAATTGTTATTGCTGTTGCAGGATTCTGACTGGTCTTACCGTATCCGCACGGAGGGCCGGGATCGGGAACAAACGTGCCGTCGGTCGCCTGAACAAGGCCGTCTATTGCGTGCCAATGCGCCTGTCCGCCATCACAACCCGCCTCACTTTCAACTAAAAGCTGAGATACCGGAAGATATTTTCCCTGATAACGTATAACTTGTATTTGCGTGCCGGTATTTGCCGGAGGAGGTTGCGGCGTTGGGGTGGGCGTAGTTGTAGTTCCGCTGCCCGTATCGGGAACAGTAACCGCGTCGTCTCCGCCCGGAACAACGCATAAATTCCTTCCGGGTGACCCGTTCGCGCCCGGAGGATTCCCCGATCCTCCGCTTCCGCCCTGACCCTCCCTGCATCCGTCTCCACCATTACCGCCATTACCTCCTTGTTCACTTGTAACATTCCCGGGACCGCCATTCGCAGTCGTTCCTATACCACCCGATCCTTCTTTCGATTGCGCATCTCCGCCTCTGCCGCCATTACCACCGGCAGCGCTTGGGTCACAATGACCGCCATTTCCGCCCTGACCGCCTCTGGAATCCGCATTACCGCCATTACCGCCATTTGCAGTACCGCCGGCGCCAAGAATTTTTACTGAAGCGGCACCACCCTTACCGCCGGTCGTCGTTCCATTACCTCCCGGACCGCCAGCGCATTTACAACCGGTCCCGTTGCCACCTTTTCCGGGTTGCGCGGTCGCGGTTCCCCCATCTCCACCGGCGACAGATGCAACAGAAATATTATTTGTTCCGGCAACGCCACCCTGAACATTCAATTCTTTCTTGTTTTTTCCGCCCTCACCGCCGGTTGCAACAGCGTCGCCGCCTTTCTTGCCCGGACATGCATCTTGCCCATCTTTTCCTTTTGCGATAGCGTCACCGCCCTCGCCTCCAACGCCCGGATAAATATTAAATGCTCCCGCGATCTCGAATGCCCCGGTTGCTCGCATTTTGAAATTTCCCGCTTCTCCTCCTTCACCGCCCGTGGCTTTCCCGGGATCGCAATCTTTAAGAGTTTCCGCGGTACCGCCTTCGCCACCGTTACCAAGCCAAAGTTCAAAATTATTTATTTTTATATCGGAAGCGGACACATTGAAACGAAACGCATTCTCGCCCCGGCCGCCGATGGCCGTACAGCTTTTTCCGATATCATCCGAACCTTTCCGTCCGTCCGGCCCGGTAAGAATAAAATCCTGTAATTGTACCTGCCGATCCGGTCCAAAGTTAATATTGAGAACAATACGATTCACGCCTTTGGGTGGGGTCGGAACAATAACCCCCGGAGGAGGGGCTTGTCCGTGTCCCATAACCCAGTTACCGCTTATGCGGACACAATCCGGAACCACATTACCGCCCGCATCAACACAGGATCCGGGCTCTGTTTTGGCTGACACCGAATTAACAAACGCAACCGGATTCGAAGGTGTTCCATTCCACAAAAATGACGGTGCCACCGCAAGCGCCCGCCCCGGAAGCGCCGATGTATCGGATGCGGTCAACGGTCCGATACGCAACCCATCGCCGGTATCTTTCCCGATATCGTCGAAAAGAGAATCGAGCTCGGCTGCCGTTGAAATAAGTTTAGATGCGTCATCAACGATCTGAACGCTGGAATTAGAAACCACAACAGCGTCGGAATCAAACGCTATGCCGCTCTGCGCCACCATCGCAATACCGAATGCGGCATCGTCAGCGCCATCGGCACGCTCACAGACAAGACGCTTCGCTATGTGTACGGCTCCCGCGACATCCAACGAAAGCGGTCCGTTCTCACAACGCACTTCTCCATCCACGGAAAAATTTCCTTTCACCGAAAGCTTTGCTCCATTTTTCAATACGACCGCTTCATTCTCCGCGATAACATAATCGCCCTCGATAACCCTGTCGGAATCTATTACGGTCGTAGAAACACCGCCACGGAATAAAAAACCAAGAACAACCGCGCCCACAATAACCGCACCGACCGCAATAAGAACTTTCTTATCTAAAAAACGTTGTTTCATGTATTAATACAGATAATTAAGAGTAAATACGATATCACTATTCATATCCTGTATGGCACTCCCTGTAAATCCACAGGGCGTTCCGTAAAGCTTCCGCCACAGCTATACTATATATATGAAACGACTCCTCCGAATTGTCTCTCTTGTGGCTCTCCTGACCGCCGGCGGCGCCATCGGCGCAGGAGCATTTTTTATTGTTGAAAAATCGCCCCGGTTTACCGTATCTGTCGTATATCAAACATCTCCCGAATTGGGAGAAGAGCTTGTAGTCCGCTATCCTTCCGGAACAACCGAGGCTGCAGCCAAGGCATCATTTAATATATTTCCTTCCATGGATGGCCAGTTGGTCTGGCTAAATGAACGCCGAGAACTGCATTTTTTGCCGGCCCTGGGATTCTCTCCAGCCGTCGCATATACGGTGAACGTGCGCACGCCCGGCTCTTTTTTTGCAACCGCAGGCACGACGAAAAAATCATATTCGTTCCAACCTGCCGGAGCGCAAAAAACATACGCGGCGTATACGCCGGAATACCTCACCGGAAAATATATTGATATTAATCTTCGGACCATGCGCGTAACGCTTTTTGAAAACGGCGTTCCTGTAAAAACAGTGCCTGTTGCGGGAAAAGGACATCCTGCTATCGGACGAACGCCTGAGGGAAAATTTAAAGTGCAATCAAAAGAAGAAAAACACCGCTCAACACTATCGGGGGTGTGGATGCCCTGGAGCATGCGAATCGGCGGCCCGTATTTTGTCCATGGATGGCCGTATTTTTCCAACGGCGAGAAAGTGAAAGTTGCATATTCCCAAGGATGCGTGCGCCTGGCGGACGGCGATGATAAATTCGTTTATGACTGGGCGGACATTGGCACACCGGTCGTTATCCACTCGTCAGCCCAGGCCGTTTTACATAACGAGACAACGATTGCCGACGGCGATCTGGTACGTGAATTCTCGCGACCGGAAGTATATCTGATAAAAACGTCCGACGGAGCAAAATTCAAACGTCATATTCTTTCCGCAGATATCGCAAAATGGTATCCGCATCTTTCTTCGTTCGAATCACGGATAAAAACCGTACCGGACGGAACACTGGGCGCCTATTTTACATCGCGCTGGATTCGCCCGGATACCGCGAATACTGTTTTTGAAATTGATGCCGCCGGAATAAAACACCCCATGCGCTGCAACGGCATCTTCGATTCCTGCTTTACCGTATGGGAGTTATTCGGTTGGAATTCCGCTGAAATATATACGGTAAACAATTTGGAGCTTGAGACATACCCGACGGGAGAACCCCTCGACCTTCCTCTCTCATCTTCCATTGCGCAATAACATATGCTCGTAGACGACATTACAATACAAGTTACCGCAGGCAACGGCGGTGACGGAGCGGTTGCATTTAACCGCAACAAGAATGAACTTGGGCCCTCGGGCGCCCGCGGGGGCGACGGAGGCAACGTATTTATTGAGGGAATTGCCGACCTTGGGGCTTTGCGGCAATACCGTTTCAAAAAAAATTACCGCGCCACTCCGGGCCAACACGGCGGACATCAATTCACGGACGGGAAAAACGGCACAGATATTATCCTCACTGCTCCCGTCGGCACTGTTATTCATTTCGTTGAAACCGGTGCACGCCTGGAGCTGTTAAAGATCGGCGAGCGGATACTTATCGCGCGGGGCGGCAGCGGAGGCAAAGGAAATTTTATGTTCCGCTCGTCGCGGAACACAACCCCGCAGCAATTCCAAGCGGGAACACAGGGAGAAGCGTATACGCTCCGCCTGGAACTTAAACTTATCGCAGATATCGGTCTTATCGGCCTTCCCAATGCCGGCAAATCCAGCATGCTTAACGAATTGACCCGGGCAAATGCAAAAGTTGCCAACTATCCCTTCACAACACTTGAACCGAACCTTGGCGTATATTTTGAACTTATTCTCGCGGATATACCGGGTCTTATTGAAGGCGCCTCGGAAGGAAAGGGGCTGGGAATGAAATTTTTGAGACATATTGAACGCACCGGCATCTTGTTCCATTTAATTTCCTGTGAATCGGATGATCCGGCGAAAGATTATATGGTCGTCCGGGAAGAGTTGGGGCGCTACAACAAAAAACTTCTGGAAAAGGAAGAATTCGTATTTTTAAGCAAAAGCGATCTTATATCTCCCCGGGAAATAGAAAATAAACTGGCCGTCATGCGCCCCTACGCAAAAAACCTGTACAGCATTTCCGTACACGACTCCGGCCTAATGGAACAGCTGCGGAAAATCCTCAATTCCATTGCCGAGACAAAACACCAGCCGTCCGAGAACTAAAAGATGCGGCATCAGGTTTTACTTCCAGCAAAAAACCGCCCATATCGGCGGTTTTTTTGATGACTATTTCAAAAAATCCCGAAGGCGGGTAATGTCCGGTATTTTTTCACGGATAACCTCAAAAGACACTTCCGTGTTCATTTTTGCCCATATCTCGCGGGGATATTCTTTATACGGCAAAAAAACTATCTTACTTTTTTGGAGCGCAACCTCCATTAACGCGCGCGCATATTCACGGATAGCATCTTCTGTATCCATTTTTGAATGTTTCGACAAACTATGAAAACCCTTCAGATACACTATTCGCATTTCATTTTTGGAAAACAGCGAATTCAAAAGCACTTCGCTTCCGAAACGCGACGCGGCAATATCGACAAGATACGGCAACAGACGTTCCCGACGATATGCGCGCTGTCCCGACAAATAAACGTTGAATGGAAAATAGAGCGAGGCTCGGTAACGGTACGGCGCGCCCAATACGCCGGCAAGCGCACTGTTTCGCACGAACGGCGACAAAAGCGTATATACGAATTCGTCGCGCATGTTCACGACATCCGCATCAAAAAAACATACGATCTCGCCGTTGGCTATTTCAATTCCGGCGGAAAGAGCCGCGCCTTTCCCGCGGTTCTCTTCAAAATCGATCCGCCGTATCCGATCGCCGAATAAAGCAAGTATATCCGCGCTTTTATCGGAAGAACCGTCATTAACGCATATAACCTCGTCTATTGCCGGGCACGTTAATAAAGCGGCGACAACCCCCGCAATGGTCTTTTCTTCGTTATAAAGAGGGACAATTGCCGAAACTTTTGTCCGTAATGCCTGATTCATTTGCTGTTTGGGTTATACCAAATACTGATGCCGTTGGGACCTTTCCCAACCCTAACGGTTCCAATCTGCTCATCCCGCACCGTATCTATAACAGATACATCTTGGCTCAACAAATTCGTAACGTAAAGGCGCGTGCCGGCGACATCAATCACAACGCCATGCGGTCCGGCGCCCGCCTCTATCTCTTTTACAACCCGCCGCTCAATAAGATCTATTTTGTAAATATATTTACCGCTTGGTTCTTTAAAATAATATCCCTGGTCGGCCACATATACGAACCGGGAATCGGGTGTCGGATAAACTTGAACGGGGCCTTTTGACTCGCCGCCCAGATCAACATAATTCACCGACTTGTCCTGCGTATTGTAGATCGCAAGACGCTTCGTGTCATACAGGGTTACTACAACAAATATTCCGTCCGGCGTAACTCCTGTTTGTATGGCCTGTCCATCCAATGTCACAAAAGAATAGCTCTCGCTTTCAAGACGCAAAATGCCGAGATTTTTACCGCTGATGTTCGCAATATATGCGGCACTTCCATCCGGAGAAATGCGCAAACCGTGCGGCTCACTATTATCCGGTAATGAAATTTCTTTTTCTACTCCGTATGAGCGAGTATTTATTTTATAGACCGTATTGAGCTGCTGAGCCGTCACATATGCATACGCGCTATCCGGCGAAAACACCACGTGAGCAAGGTGCGCTCCAAGCGCAACCGGCACCCGCCTGATAATTCTGTCGGTAAACGGACTAATGACAATTATCTCGTCTTTTTCATTCAGTCCGAGCGCGTCATTCTCTTCTCCGTGCGCGTATGCCCCGGTAACAATGCTGCTATGGTTTTCGTGTCCGGAGATATTGCCCGTTACCCAGACGGTCTTGTTATCCGGCGCAACCTGGATATTATGCGGAGCGATCGTTAGTTTCCCGCCGTCATGCGAACGGGAAAGGTCTATCGTCTTCATGACTTTTTGCGTTGCGGGATCTATAACAGAAACAATTCCGGCGTCTTCGACCGCAACATATATTTTTTGCGGTGGCACTGAAATTTTACTGAGGTTTGCGGCCGCAACAACGGCAAAAACCGCTGCCCCCGCAAGAACAATAATTATAAGTTTCTTAGGCGTCATATGCTTTTAAATAACACTCTTAAATAAAATCATCTGCTATTCACCTCATTATAGTAGCACGCTGAACCGCTCCCGCGACAAGCTACTGTGCTGAAAGAAAAAAACGTGTATAGTAAAGAGCAATACGGCACATTGGCAGGAGAATATGGGACAGCCTCGTAAAGAAAAAGACGCCCTTGAAACAAAGGCACGCGCCGTACTGACCTATCTGAAATCGGGCATACGATATGACCCCGGTCATCTTCCGCGGCCTTTCATGTTGGAATTTACGGGTTCGCCTTCCGCGGGCAAAACAACCACCATCACGGAATTGGATAAATTCCTGAGACGCCAGGGTTTGCGCGTCTTGCGGCCGCAAGAAGGCGCCGAAGTAGTTCGGCACATTGAGCGGACAAGTCCTCTCTATAATATTCGAACGGGCCTTTATGCTCTCGAAATGCTTATCGATATAAGCCACGGCCACCTGTATGACGTGGTCATATTCGACAGATGCATCTTTGACGCATACTGCTGGATGGAATATTGGTTCGAAAAAGGACAATTGTCCGAAAACGAAAAGAACGATATCCAATCCTTGTTTCTTTCACGCTTCTTTACCGATAAGCTGGACGCTATTTATTTCATGATCGCAGATACCAACACCGCCATGGAGCGCGAAATGCGCATCGCTCTTTCCACCAAGTTCGGTGAAACCACGAATCCGAAAACGGTCGAGACGCTCGTAGCGCGCTATCGGACAATTTACGAGCGCCTTGCACCCGTATATCCGCAGCTCGTCCTTGTGGACACCTCGTCCATGAGCGAAGAGGCCATGGTGCTGGATATTGCGCACCGCGTCATGGATACCCTGTACAAAAAAACAAGAAGCGGACATTGATCCGCTTTTTATTTACCGGTGCTTATTTTAAGAAACCGGATATATGCTATAATACGATTTGTATATGCCGCAGGAAGAAATCAAACCGGATCAAAAAGCGAACCAGGACGTTTCGTTCCTCGGTTTGGCAAAAAAGCCGAGTTTCGGCGGAGTTGAGATGGCCGCATTTATGATTGACTGGAGCGGGCAGCAACGGCGGGTTGCCGTCTCGATCGAAGATCCTCTTCTGGACGAATGGGGTTATAATGTCCAGCGCCACGAAGAAATGCCCCCTTTGTCAGAGGTCTTACAACTCATCGGTGAAAATTATTTCAAGGAAATGCTTGCGTTCAGGGAAGAGCCGCACGGATATATGTTCAGCAGAAAAGATTTTCTTGATGCCGACGGTAATCTCATCCCCCTTACCCGGGTTTTGGAAGACCTTAAGGCAAACCGTCTCGTTTTGCATAAAGTTCACGGATAAACCTGCCGGGAAAAATGTGTTTTGCGCCTCACTTCAGTGAGGTTTTTTATTTCTTCTGATCAAGACTTGCCCACAAATAACGGGCAGCAAGCGTCCGGTGCGGCCGCCACACATTACTGATGCGCCTCATGGTCATCTCGTCGGGATCGCGCCGCAATCCATACAGACGCCGCACCGCTTTTCGCAATCCAAGATCCCCAAAGGAAAAAATATCGGGGCGGGCCAGTGAAAACATAAGGAACATTTCGGCGGTCCAGGGACCAATACCTTTAACGGCCGTCAGATGCACAACGATCTCCTCGTCACCCATACGCTCTATTCTTTTTATATCAAGTCTTTTTTCTTCGATGGCTGCGGCGAGATTCTTAATATACGAAGCCTTTGAACGCGAAAGCCCTGCCCGGCGCATCGTACTGATCCGCGCGACCCGAATTTCTGCCGGAGTCGGAAATGTACGCGCAGAACCAAATATTTCACGGAAACGTTTACTGATAGTTTCTGCGGCCTTACCGGACAATTGCTGTCCGATGATTATTTCGGCCAACGAACGAAAATAATTGCGCTCCGGCTCAATATCCGGAACATCAAGGATGCGTATAAGCTCTCCTAAGCGCTTATCCCGCTTACGCAAAACCGCGCGGGCGCGCAGAGAATATGTTCGCCAAGAAGTTTTCATACTACGGGGATTATCCTACCAAACGCCCGTCCCTTACGCAAAATATCGCCCGCGCTACCGGGCGATATTTTTCTTTTTCATTGCCTTATGCAGCCGCAACCGAGAGATCACCGGTCAGAACATAACGCGGTTCCCCGCCCGGATCCTTACCCGAATTAAATCTTCGCAGGGCCTCCTCCTTATCTAAAAATTGGCTCCACACATAGTCAACGCCAGCGCCGGGAGTTCCGCCATCATGGACTTTTAGCAACACCCACGGCCCCCAAAACGGCATGCTCTTTTCACCGACTTCGGCGGCCATCAGCAATGTGCGTTCATCCAACGGACGCATTCGCGTAATTTTAGCGTTGTACCAGCCATACGGAGTGTAATTCCAAATCTCTCCTTTTGATAAACGAATATTTTCCGTTTCATGCGCATGGAATTCAAACACATATCCCGGCTTATAATATTCGGCGTGCCCCAAGGCCCGCCTCACATGTTTCCGGGGATTCTCGAACTGAGCTTCTTCCGCAACAATAAACGCGGCAACCACGAAAATAGCGAATGCCACAAGCACAATGAAAATTACCGATGAGAATATTTGTTCCATACTGTGTTTGTTAAATTCGTCATGATTGCAGCAAAGCGCGGGCGACCTTTATATAAAACGGGGCTGTGCCACGCCTTTACTATAGGCCATACCGCATGAATACAAAATGAAAAGGCGCGTTTGTCAAGTCGCGCCGCTCTACCCTTTATTTTTCCGCTTTTTTATTACGGCAACACTACGCTGTACAACAACCCATCGAAATCCCGGTAACAAGATTTCGCTTGTTTATCCAGCTGCTTTAAGTCTTCAACAAAATGGAATTCGAGAACATATGCTCCGTACGGCAAATATATCTCCCTGAAGCGCGTGAGGTCTTTATTCTTCCATTCGAATGCCGCCGCCTGATGGCCGGAAATAGTATTAAGTCCGCTTTGCGGCTCAACCAAAGCATTGCCGAAACGCGGTCCCAGATCATATCGCGTAAAAAATCCTGTCGCAGATTCTCCGCCCGTATTCTTATGGTGGATGACCGACATGGAACATTCCGACAGCTCAAAATCCGGCTCCAGCAAATACGATCCGGGAATATCCGCTTCGATGGCGTGCCAGCCGTCGGGAACCGTTACGCTCGTCCCGTTCGCCCCGACTCGAAGCGTTTTTTTGTCGTCCTGCAATACAAGAGTTTCGAGCAGATCCGTTCTCTCTTGTTCAACAACGGATTGATATTCCCGGTATGAAAGAAGCAGCACACCCACAACGGTTGCAAGAATTAAAAGCACGGCAAATGCCGCAAAATTGAACTTTGGCTTTCGCAAGAAACGCAACATACAATACACGTTATACGATATTTTCAGGCCGGCGACAACTTATGCTATACAATACGGTATTCAGCGCCTCTTCGCTCAATTAAACCGTCTTTCACTAAAGAACGGACGGCACTCTCCGCCTTTCTTGCCCCCACCCCTTTTAGCCGGCGGATCGCCGAAATTGACTGCGGTTTTTTCAATAATCCGCGAAGGATGGCGGCCCGCATTTGTCTTTGTGACCCGGGGAAAAGAGATTGTTTTTGATACGAATCGCTTTTACGCGAAATGTTCCCTCGCGTGCATTTCAAGAACGCACCGTAATCCATAAGCGCCCAGTGCCACTCCCCGGGACGCCGTTCATCCAGCGATGCGACGACATGCGGCCATAACGCCTCGTCGCTTACTTTTTTCTTCTTTGGAAAAAAATGGTAGATAAAAACGGTCCGTATATTCGTCTCAATATACGGACACGCTATTTCATACGCATAATTCAAAATGGCCGAGGCCGTTGCGTGCCCAACACCGGGAAGCGCACGGATTGCTTCGACGCTGCGCGGAAACGTTCCGGCATGTTTTTCCATCATTATTCGGGCCGCCCGATGCGCCAAAAGCGCCCGCCTGTTATATCCCAGCCCGGACCACTCATGCAGAACGGAGCGGAATGTGGCATTCGCAAGAATGCCAATATTCGGGAAACGCCGTATAAATTTTTTATATTTCGGGATCACGCGCGAAACTTGCGTTTGCTGCAGCATGATCTCGGATATCCATATACGATACGGGTCGCGCGTAGTTCGCCACGGCATCGGACGGAAATTCCGTTTTCCTTCTCTCCATACCACCGAACGAAATGTCCGTATATCGCGGCGCATAATTATGCAAACTTCGTATACTTACCGGTAGCGCTCAATAATCGGATGTTCATGCCCGCGCGCCGAGTGGTGCTTGAGACGCTCAATATGCTCGGCTCGTATCGCAACAACATCCTCACTTTTTTCCACAAAGCGTTTTGCTAAAGATGAGGCGTATTCCCCGCCTAAAAAATGCGGCAAAATGACATACGTGGCGCCCGCCTCGTACAAACGCAGCGCGTTACTGATATTATGCGCCACCGCCATAAATACCGGCGCGTTCGTGTTTTTGCGGCTCACCTCAAGAATAAGAAGGTTTGTTTCAAGATCGGGAATGGTCGAAACGATTATATCGGCACCGGAAAGCCCCAACGACTCAAGGAGCTCGATATCACCCGCGTCCCCGAACTCGTGATCGAGGCGCTCGGCCGCAAGCTGGGCTATCACTTCCGGGTCCTGATCTATCACCAAAAACGGGCGGTTCCACTGCTGGAACGTATCAATAAAATCAAAACCAATACGGTTTGCCCCGAACAAAAACAGCTTATATTCCTTGCGCTCCTGTTCCTGCTCGATCAATTTTTTCCTTTCGAAGGCCTTCAGGTGCGGCGAAAGCAAACGATACCACTTATCGGAAAAAAGGATCAGATACGTGGAGCCGAAGATCGTTATGAGCCCGACTAACGTCATCATCGATAATACGGATGGCACAACATGTCCAAGCGTAACGGCAAGCGCGACTAAAATAAGAGAGAACTCGCTTATCTGCGCAACGGTAAACCCGGTTTGCAGACTTGTCTTGCGGCGATATCCCATGAATCCCATGATCGAAATGAGGATAAGCGGATTACCCACGAGCACCAGCGCCGAGAACACCAACGCGGGAAAAAAGAACGCACGGACATCTTCCACCGCCATTTGCGAACCCAGCATAATGAAAAACAGTACAATGAAAAAATCCCGCAACGGGAAAAGACGGGCCTGTATCTCATGCCGCGACGGCAACAACGAAAGAGAAACGCCCGCTATCAGAGCGCCTATCTCGAAAGAAAATCCGACCTCGCGGAACAACACGGCAATACCTATGCCCCATGCGTTCGCAAGCAAAAAAAGAAGCTCATGTGAGCGCGCTATATGCGTATGTGCGCGCAGCAACCCGAATTTTACGACAGCAAATACGATGACCGACAGCAACAGCGCCCGGCCCAACACACCAAGCAACTCTATTGGTGAGCCCCGCCCCTCGGCAAGCAACGGTATCGTAAAAAGAAGCACTATCGCGATAACGTCCTGCACAAGCAAAAACCCGATGGAAATCTTCGCGTATAGCTTCTCAAGGTCTCCTTTATCCGACAAAAGTTTCAACACGATAATGGTACTGCTGAACGCCAATGCGACCGATATATAAAGAGCCGGCAAACTTTCAAAACCCAGCAAAACAGCAACCGCAAAACCAACAAGGCTGGTAATCACGACTTGTCCCACCCCCGTTATAATGGCCACTTTCCCGTATTCCCGCAGTACGCGCGGATTCAGGTTCAAGCCCACCGTAAAAAGCAAAAATGCTATGCCAATCTCACTAAAGAACTGGAATGTTTCCTGCGAGCGCAACACGCCAAGGGCAACCGGCCCCACAATAAGACCGGTAATAATATGGCCGATAATAAGCGGCTGGTGCAGGGCGCGCATAAGCAGCGCCACGGCAGTCGCAAGTCCCAAAATAAAGCCGAGTTCCGTAAATAGTGTAGCGGAGGTTTCCATAAAAATCCTTTTCTATCATATCATATTTTCAGCACGGCTGTTCCGTAGTCGTATATTTTTATTATAAAAAATCCCCGCAAAGACTGCAGGGATATTTTTTCTTATCGCAGCTTCGCCTCAAACGCGTAGCTGCCCGAGAGGACCTCGAATATCGAATATTCACCGGACACGCCCTCATACGCAACGCCTTCTGCGTCCGTGACGGGAACGCCGCTCTCGGTTATTGCTTCGAGCGGAGCAGGAATATATACCAGCGCGGCGGCATTCGGAGGGATCGTAATGCTCATGCGGAACGAACCATCTTCTTTTTGCCACGCACTCAATATCTTCCCGCGGACCGAATTATATGACGCACGCGCCCACGAAAGCTCGTCGACCGCATGCGGTTTTATCAACACGCGCCGGAAGCCGGGAAACTTAGGGTCGGGCGCAATGCCCGCAACGTCACGATAGAACCATTCCATGATATGACCGAGCATAAAATGGTTGTTCGACGAACGGCGGTTCGCATCCCACGATTCGCAAAGGGCGGTCGCGCCTCTGGCGAGTTGATACCCGTAGCCGGGCATATCGCTCTGGTTATTCATGTCAAAAATGACATCGGAACGTCCGTTTTCGGCAAGCGCCCGCAGAAGATACCGGTGACCGATATCCCCGGATGAAAGCGTATTCCCTCTCTTGCGGATATCGCGAACAATATTTTCAAGAACGCACATCTTATCGTTTGCCTCAACCAATCCGGTGGCTACCGCGATGGCATTGGCTGTCTGCGAATTGGTGGCGTAATAACCGCCATCGGGAACAAAAAATTCCCTGTTGAATGCTGCGCGTATATTTTCCGCCAATGCTTCGAAACGTTCCGCGTCTGTCCGGTTTTCCAACAACCGCGCCGCTTCAGCAAGCTTCACGGCGCTGAGATAATAAAACGCAGTTGCTGTCACGGCCGGAGACGTCAATCGCGTCAAGCCCGGAAAATGCGGACCGGTATCATACCAATCGCCAAGCCCGTGAAAAAGCAAGAAGTTCTCCGATTTTGCCGAAAGATATTCAACATACCGTTTCATGCTTTCGTAGTGACGACGGAACAACAACGTGTCCCCAACCCACACATACTGCTGTGCGGGCACGAGTACGTGTGCCGCACCCCATTCGGGTGAATCGCGGAATCCGCCGGAAAATTTCACATACTCGGGGGCAATATCCGGCACCAAACCGTTATCCAGCTGGGAATCGGCCATATCGTTCATGCTTTTTGTGAACATGCGGGCAAGATCGAATTCGTAATTCAACGAGGGACCGTTGAGATGATACTGTTCAAGCCACCCCAGACGTTCCCGATGCGGACAATCGGTTATGACGTGCGCAAGATTAGAACGCTGAGCCCAACGGATAAGCGCACGAATGCGGTTAAACAACTCGCTGGAACACTCGAATTCACCGATGGGTTCGGCAGACGAGTGGACCACAACACCATCAAAAAACAGTATCGCGGGAAGCTCTCCGGCATATGACGCCGGCTTTACTTCAACCTGAAAATATCTGCTTCCGTGGTAAAAGAATTTCGGGAACCATTCTTCATCCGAACCGCCGCCAAGCGTATATTTCCAATACGCGTTCTTGCCACCCGATGAACTGCGGTCAACGCGACCGTTATTTCCGATACGTTCGGCCGGTATTATTTTTACGACGCTTCCACGCGCTCCGCGTACGATTATGCGGGGCATGAACGAAGTATTCTGCCCCATATCGTAGACGGATATGCGTTTTGAAATTCGCTTCACGACAAGAGGCAAACGTCTCTCGATCACGCGTACCGGCGGCGCGGAAAAAGTAAATCCGCGCAGGACGCCACCCGGACCGGACAAAACAACCGCCTGTTCCCAGGCCCGGTCATTGAACTCCGGCATATCCCAACCCGGCTTTTCCAGCCGAGCATCATGGTCTTCACCGCCATACACGCACGAAAATGTTACGGGACTTTCTCCCGTACACCACGAATTATCGGTCCCAAAAATATCAATCGAACCGTCGGCGTATTCCAAACGGATATGAGCTATAACAACAAGCGAACCGAACGAATTTTTGAACTTCGTGTATCGTCCGCCGCGCACGCTGTACATGCCGCCCGCAAGAACAAACGCAATAGCGTTAGTTCCTTTGCGCAACTGTGCAGTAATATCGTGCGTGTCATACAGACACGTTTTATCGTATTTGGTCCAGCCGGGCGGGAAAAGATCGTCACCGACCTTACCGCCGTTGAGACGCATTTCGTAATGCCCAAGCCCACATGCGTGTACAAGAGCACGCCGAAGACCGGAACGGACAGAAAATTCTTTACGCAACAGAAGCGACTGAGGGTTCCCTGCGGCGCCTATCCAGGATGCGCGCCAATGAGCCTGTTTCATAATACCCATAGTCCACGAGGCTTCGTCGCTCCATGCGGAAGCGACTCCGTTCAGGTTCCAGGAGCGCACTTTCCAGAAAACCTCCTGGGAAGACACGAGGTCATTCCCAGAATAAGGAATATGAAGGGTTTCCGAAGAATATACCGTTCCGGTATCCCACAGATCGCCCATATTTTTGGCAAGAATATCTTTTCTGCTCGCAACAAGCACCCGATAGGCGCTCTGCGCAACACCGCGTATCTCGCTTTCAAGTATCCAGCTTAATCGCGGAGCCGGCACATCAATCCCCAAAGGATCCGTGCCGTATTCGCAGCGCAAACGCGCAACGCGAAAACTCGCCATGTGTATCCTCTCGGTTGGCAAGGTGCCATAACAGTGTTATTACCTTACAAATATTTATGCTAATTGTCCAAACGCCCGACAATGCGCATAAAACAACAGCTGCCGCGCGCGACAGCTGTTTTTTCTTTCACAAAAACGTTCTACTTCTCTTTGCCCTTCTGAATAACTTTCCAGTGGTACAAGAAAAGCGGCGCCCCCACAAACATCATCGCGAGCGAACGGGCGGCCGTGCGCTCACGCTCACTTTCCTTATTTTTCATCTCATACTTTTCCTGCTCGATGCGATATTTTTCTTCTTCCTGCGGCGTTAACGGTTGGCCATCTTTTCCGGTCATTTCAATGGCGCGCGGATATTGCGGATAGACAATAACCTGCTCGGCTTTCCTGAAAATAAAAACTTTCAGCCCGAGGTCGACAAAGCCCACTGAACCTATAACAACAAGCACAAGTCCGATGAAAGAAAACAAATATAAATAAAGAGTTCGTATCAATTCTTTCCTGTCCATATATTAATTGTACTGTAATGCGCGAAAAAGACAACGAGCGAAAAAACAACAACGCGTCCCTTTTGGGGGACGCGTTGGAACTACTATAAGCGAACTTTAGTAGCGGTTTTGACGAGGCGGCCGCATCTTCCTGTGACAATCCCTGCAATAGACAGGGCGGTCACCGCTCGGCTGAAACGGCAATTCCTTTATCTCTGCTCCGCAATTGGAACACTTCCAATCGCCCTGGAACATCTGGCGAGGAGCAAATCCACCGCCTCGATTATTATCGTAAGCCATATTTCGAATGATTGATGAATAAAACGACCTTTTTGTACGAACAATCCTATGGCTTTTCGATGATAACCGATTTTTACAGTTTCTCGTAAAAATCCACGCGGACTCGTAACGAAACCATGATATCGCGTGGCCTTGATTTGTCAAATACAATCTCCTTCCCCCGCTCCCGCTTGGCAGCCTCGTGTATATTGCCCTTATGAACAAAAGAAAAACCGCACGGGATACGTGCGGTTGAATTCATTCGTTGCAGGCGTATGAACGCCGGCAAAAGCCCGCCACAATACAGTGCGCGGTCGTTGGATTGCCAAAACAAAGGGGATACGGAGCCTCGGCCGGCGAGATCTCACCGTTGGGGGAAACCCACACGGCAGTCTTCCGGTCAATGGCCACAAGCGCATCGTCCGAGCGGTCTTCCGCACCGCTACGCAAGGCCCGCGCAGAGAGCGCGAACCTATGAGGAATAAGTTCCGCACCGGGATGCGACCGGAAAAGACGCAGGATGGCCCGCTCTTGCCGGACGGTCGCATGAGTTTCATCAACAGACAGGCGCTTCTCACGGGAGGAATCAAATACCCGCTCGGAGAGGCGCCGAATGACCAAAGCCACGCTTCTCTCCTTTCACTTCAGCATTTGCTACAAAGAACGTTTGACGTAAAAAAATTATATACTAAATTTATATAATTGTCAATTTCAGTGCGCGCTTCCGGCTTCTCCCTGCTCCTGCATAAAATGTTCCGTATGGGCCACCTGCGGTCCCAGCACTCCCCAAAAACCGAGTAACAGCACAAGAACGACCGCGATAATATAAATATATGTTCCAAGATCCGCTCCGGGTTTATCTTTTGAGAAAAACGGGATGGCCGCAAACGCGCCGAACAAAACGACGGGAGCAAATATAATGGCTATCAATCCCCACTTATTTTCCAGCGCAACTATCCAGAGAAGCCACCAGGGCGGCTTGGTAACCTCAAGTCCCGCATATGGCGATGTCAGGAAAGGTGCGTCATAGAAAAACGACAGAACAAGCAACACGAGCGATATAAGCAATGTCATTATCGCGAGCTTCTTTACCGTCGGGGCCCGCATAAGCCCTTCAGTCTTGAGAGAGCCGCGTATTGTGGCGTCCGTTATTTTTTTGAACGGTAAAAGCAACGAGCGTACCGTGGGGGCAAACAAAGCATGCATAAGAAAAAACAGGGCGATGGTGAGGGGTATCAGCACGGAATGTATGATAAAAAACCGGAATAATGCGGCGTTCCCGGAGAAAAAATCAACCAGGATTTGTGCCGGAGGAAAATACGTAGCCACTATCCCGGACGTCCCCAAAAAGAAATGCGAATACGCCTCATATGCCTCCTGGTCGCCGCGCATGAAGGTGCCTGCAAGCATTTCCGCGCTTACGGTCAAAAACAGGACTATCCCGAATAACCATGCGATACGCCGGGCCCGCCCGGACGGCTTGCTGAGGGCAACGCGGGTAAAATGAAGAAATAAAATGAATAAAAACGCGTCGGCCGCCCAAAAATGCAGGTTCCGGATAAAAGCCGTACCACCGGAAGCAACGATCGCTCCTACGCTCTCATGCGCTCCCTGCGGGGTCGGGTCATAAAAAAACGAAAGAATAACTCCCGAAAACAGCAGTATAACGAAAACTACCGGAAGCAACCCTCCCAGCAAAAGACTCGCGTGCTGCAACTGCGGTTTATATTTTCGCACCAACAATACGATGCGCCGGCGTACGCCGGTTTTACCCGCCATAACGGAAATTTCCCCTTCGATCTCTTGTGTTTTTTCCTCGGACGAAACAAAAAAATTCTGAAGGCGACCGGGCAACAAACCAATCATCTTGGGCATGTGCCGGAACGGAAAAAATAAAAGGAACATGCCGAACAAAACTACGGACAAAATGGCATAACGCACCAGCGAACGGAATTCTTCCTGCTTTTGAACTGTTGCGCCGGATGCGGCAATATCGGCACGCGTTCGCGCGTCTTTTAATACCGTCTGGTGTTCCTGTGACGAGTGGCCCGTATGTTCCTGCGGCAAACCGATCTGGGTGGGAAGATATACGTCGGGACTTTCTATTTCTCCGCCGTGCCCCCACGCAAATTGTCCGGGTGCCAGCAACGCGCCCAAAAACGCTATAAGTAGGAAAAAATGCATAGTCCGGTTATTGTTATAATTCCTGCCGTGGCACAAACATCCTTTGCGTCATTACTTTTTTCCGCTCATGCGAACAAGCGGCAATCCCAACGCAAGGACCGCAACGCCAAGGGCGGCCAAAATGGCTCCCATGCCCAAAACGAACGTTGTAACCTCAAAGCCAATATGCGCCTGATGCAATGCGGTACGAAGCGTTACTGCATTGAGATACGTGGCTCGGTTCGGGTCATCCCTGGCAAGTTCCGAATATGTTTTTCCTCCCGTCAGCGCGAGAACATGTGTCTGAATAACCTCCGCCTGGGCTTCTGCTTCACGTGCCGTATCAATAAGAACCGTGGGAACCTCAACTCCCTCAGGGGCCCTCGCGCCCGGATACGTAAGCAAAATAGTGGGGTCTTGAACCTCAAGACGTTCTTTTGCAAGCTCTTCCCGGAGCTCTCCGTACGTATGCACGCCGGCAAAAAGCATAAATGCGCCGGCAGCGCATAACATAATTCCCAAACATAACGTTCCTACCAAAAAATATACGTTTTTGAACTTCATATATATAGTCTTAAATGTACGCCCCCCATCATATATCCCGCAAAACGTCTTGGCAATATTAAACATTCACGCGACAGGGCCCCGCGGGCGCGAATGATATATAAAAAGAGGGCCTTGAACGGTCCCCTTTTTATACGGCGCCCCTATATGAAGACAACCAGTCCATAAGGCGTTTTCTGTGCCTGTCTACCGACCACATTTCGCCGGAACGGAACAAAGACGGATGGGCATTGCGGAATTTTTGCAATACATCAACAGACGCCTGCGGGAAACCCTCAGGAATATTTTGGTTATATGCTTTCAGAAAAATCGCCCGCGGTACCTGCAGTTGATTCAGTTCCAATTCGTCCGTTCTTTTTGATTTCATCATATATAACAATACAATAAATTCGAAATAAAATCAATAGCTACGCATAAAAATGCCGCGCGGCGGACCGTGCGGCGTATAAAATTATTTCTTGTATCTCTTCGATGACTCGTGGAGCCACGCGAGCAAAACAAGCATGAACATCACAATGCCGCCCCACGCTGCAGCCTCTCCGGACGGCACTCCATTCTGCATATAAACGTAGGTAACCGCCATCCCCGCAAGGACAGCCACAACAAGAAACAACATGGCAACACCTCTTTGAAATGAACCGTGGGAAAATAATATCACGATATGCGCATATTTCCAAATATGCGGCCGCACTCTCTCCCCGTGTCTTTGCGCCCCCGCCCTTCCTTATCCGAACAACATTATCCCAACAACCATGGGACAATACGCCAAAAGCCACATCATGCTCACAATGATCAGGGGATAATTTTTAATGCGCATGCCGTATATCATCCACAACGACGAGCCCAACACATACAACAGCCATGTCGGCAGATAAAACTCGACCGCCGAACGCAGTTGCCATATCCGCAATATCTGCGGGAGCGTCATAACCGCTTCAACCGACCCGACCATAGTAACAATAGATTCAAGCGTCAGTAGCTTTTTTACATTGGATTTTCTGAATACGAGATGCGGCATGTTTCAATACTATTACTGGTTCCGACTTCTTACTATCACGTTTTTTCCAAAAACCGCATTTCGAGAAAAAATACGAGCGCGAACGGCACGAGCGCAGCGATTATCTGCACCAAAATAACTCCGGCAGCCTGCTTTGGCATCTTTGGCAGCCAGCGAATCGCGAAAAACGCGACAATAGGAACTTGTCCGGCCAAAAGCATTTGGAAAATGCGGGCAGCCGCCCCTTCATCTGCGCGCGGCTCCTGCACGCCGACCACAACCACATACCCAAGCACCAGCGCCAATGCCGCAAAAGACATTATTACCGGAACCCACGCGCTCGGTTTTTTGATAAATGCACCCATGGTCCCATTGTACCGCCAACCCATTTATTCTTGAAACGCTCATATACCGGATAACGCAACGCTGGAAGTATCCGTAAATAAAAAAGCCGTTAAGTAATTTACTCATCGGCCTGTTATATATTATTTTTGGGTCATTTATCGCAATTTTAGCTCCATAACAACCCCATCTTCTTCAGGATTTTGATAACTTCCCGGATAGATCCTTCGCTCTTGAAAACCAAAACGCTTATTTATCCCGATCATTCTCGCGTTACTAACGCGACATTGCGTAACAAGCTTTTGGAAACCTTCTTCCCTCGCGTATGCGATCTGCCAGGCCTTCAGCGTCTTTCCTATTCCGCGTCCACGGAATTCCGGAAGAAGACCGGTGCTGGCGATCCAAAGGTATCGCTTATTACGGATACTGAAACCCGCTTTGTTTACGTTTATGCCGCGTACAAAAACGACGCATCCCGCGCGAACATCGCCAACAAATACCCACCAGGCCTCAAGTATGTCTTGGAACCATTCCTGCTCGAGGCAATCTATCCAGCTTTCGTCCGGGAAAATTTGTTTGTCAAAATCGATTAGATCATCGCGTTCCGTTTCAAGATCGGCTTTTACGATCCCTACTTCCACGCTCAGCCCCCATAATCGCCGGGCACGTTCTTTTCCCCGTTCTAACAACACCGCAAAAAAAGTCAATTACCAACCCCCGCAAAGGCACAACCTAACGCATCTTTTCTTTGACAAATTTAATAATACTAGCGTAATATATAAGCACTTTTATAACGCATCTCTCCGGCGGCATACCGTTGCCGCACAGAGCGCATTGAAAACTGAACAAGGGGAGAAAACCCGATGCTTGAAGTCAAAAATTTGGCGACCTACTTCCATACCGAAGACGGCGTCGTGAAGGCGGTGGATGATATCTCACTGCACATTACCGAAGGCCGTATTCTGGGGGTTGTTGGCGAATCCGGGTCAGGCAAATCTGTTATGTCGCTGTCCATCATCCGGCTGCTGGAAGGCACCGGACGAATAGAGCAGGGACAGATCTCGCTGTTGGGACGCGACCTGGTTCGGCTTCCCGAACCGGAGATGCGCAAGATCCGCGGCAAAGAGATCAGCATGATCTTCCAGGAACCCATGACGTCACTGAACCCGGTACTCACTGTCGGCAACCAGGTAATGGAAGCCATCATGCTGCACCAGAATGTCTCAAAGGATGAGGCTGCCCGGCGCACCGTCGAACTGTTCCGCGAGGTTGGTATCCCCAACCCCGAGCGGCGCATTGATTCCTATCCGCATCAGATGTCCGGCGGCCAGAAGCAGCGCGTCATGATCGCCATGGCGCTGTCGTGCAATCCAAAATTGCTCATAGCCGACGAGCCCACAACCGCGCTGGACGTAACCATCCAGGCGCAAATTCTGGACATCCTGCGGCGACTGCGCAACCAGCGCGACATGTCTATCCTGTTCATTACGCACGATTTCGGCGTTATCGCCGAGATCGCGGACGACGTCGCGGTAATGTTCCGCGGGAAAATCGTCGAGTACGGCAACGTCCTGGAAATTCTTACCAACCCGAAGCATCCCTATACAAAGGGTCTTCTGAATTGCCGTCCTCGGCTCGATTCCAAGTTCAAACTTCTGCCCACCGTAGAAGACTACATGGAAACGAAACGGGTGGACGGCAACATCGTCGTGGTCGAGAAGCAAATCGACGAACGACGTCTTGAACAATTCATCACCGCGGGCCGCGGCCCGCTGCTGCACCCCGCGTCCAAATTGGCCGCGCTTGGATATGTTCTGGAAGAAGGCCGGAATGCCCCGGAAACCACACTGGTTCCCGAAGGCCAAAATCCTCTGCTGACCGTTGAGGACCTGAAGGTCCATTTTCCGGTTCGCAAAGGATTGCTTATGCGGACCGTGGGACATATTCGGGCCGTAGACGGTATCAGCTTCACGGTTTATCCCGGGCAGACACTTGGTCTGATCGGCGAATCCGGATGCGGTAAAACCACCACCGGCCGGGCTATCTTGCGGCTAGTCGCGCCCACCGGCGGTAAAGTCACCTACGACGGCACCGACGTGGCAACGCTCAGCGGCAAACCGCTGTTGCATATGCGACGGCGCATGCAGATCATTTTCCAGGATTCCAACGGCAGCATGGACCCGCGTATGACCATCGAGTCAACGCTCATGGAACCAATGGTGATCCATAAGCTTGGCACGTCACACAGCGACCGCCGCGATCGCGCGGTGGCGCTGCTCGAAGAGATCGGTCTCACGGCGGCCTACTTGCGCCGCTATCCGCACGAATTCTCCGGCGGCCAACGGCAACGGCTGTGCGTCGCACGGGCGTTGGCGGTGGAACCGGAGCTTATCATCTGCGATGAGCCCGTCTCGGCACTGGACGTTTCGGTACAGGCCCAGATGCTTAACCTGCTCAAGAAACTTCAGGAAACGCGCGGCCTCACCTATATCTTTATCAGCCACGACCTTAGTGTGGTGAAATTCATGGCCGACATGATGGCCGTAATGAATGACGGCAAGATCGTCGAGTTCGGTCCCTCGGAAAACATCTACGCGCATCCGCGCGAAGACTACACCAGACGTCTCATTGACGCCACGCCAAAAGACGACATTGAGCGCATCAAGAAGCGGCAGGCCGAGCGCGAAGCCGCCCTGCTTTCTCGGATGCGTTAAAATAAAAAATAAACCGTTGAATATTTCAACGGTTTTTTACTTTGCCCGTGCTTTGCGTCGCACCAAACGGCATTACGCCAGCTGGTCTACCATGCCCACGTATCCGGGCGCTGTCTTCACGCCCTCAAGCGCCTCGCTGGTGCCGCGGATGTGCAGCATGATGCTTCCACCGGGCGTATCGACACGAAAACCCGTATTCGTTTCAACACCAAGCGCACATATCACGCGCATGAATGCGTCCGCCATGTCCGGCTTCACGAACACATATCTCTCGACCATTGCGTTCTCTCCTGTCGTGCAATGAGCGCATGCGGTAAAAATAACATGTTTATGTCTTTTGTCAACTTAAAATAATTTTCGAACCGACCCCCCAAGCCCAAAAAACGCGCGCCTCTAAAAATATATTAGTTAGAGTAACAGCAAAAGCGGAAATATGTCTTGTGAGAAAATGCACTATACAAACCGCTTGCACTTAGCAGACTAATACTATATAGCACATATGAAAGGTCGATTGGGCAAGCGAACCGCATTTTGCAAAAAACTGCGGCGCATGCGTAAAAATTTGAGGTTTCTATAATTTTTAATGTTTAAAGCCCTTATGAAAATCCTAAAACTCAAAAAGTCGTATCAAATGTTTTTAGTGTCCACACTCACGATA
>Ga0080064_1000386_pt1 | contig 121135 bp, 96 predicted proteins | sample Subgrocontami54m_FD_69260 | JGI IMG/M metagenome (GOLD analysis project Ga0080064, IMG submission 69260) | Subsurface groundwater microbial communities from S. Glens Falls, New York, USA - GMW46 contaminated, 5.4 m (SPADES assembly) (version 2) ...
TCAGGTTGTGCTCGCGCGCGCCGCGGATGCGGATGGTATCGGTGGACACGGGTTGGGACTCCTGTTCTCGAGAATGACCGGGGCGAACGGGACCGGGACCTTCTATTATATCCCGGCAAGGCCAACCCGCAAGGGCTGGCGATCCGTTTCCCCGCGACCCTCGCCTGGCAGGGGCCGGGGCCTACCCGGCGCGTGGCGCGGGGACGGCGGGCGGCCTCTCCCCCCGGAAACAGCACGGGCAGGCCTCTGGGCCTGCCCGTCACCTTCGCTCGTCCTGGGGCTCAGCGTCTCCGGTCAGAAATCATCTGGCCATCCCCGCGTACCCTCGAACACTCGAACAGCCGAACGCTCGAACGCTTCTAGGCCCGCCTCACCCCTCCGGCTCGTCCACCTGCGACCGATCCAGGAGCAACTCGACGATGAACCGCTCGAGCGTCCCGCGCTCCTCCTCGCTGAGATCCAGGAACTGGATTCCCATCCCCGCGGGCAGCCCCTTGGGCGTGTCCGTGGGGCTGCTCCAGACCACGCGCCCGGCGGTCCGGAACGGGTGGGCCACTCCAGGCAGCTTGAAACGGAGGAGAAGGTCCTCCCCGACGGGGAACACCTCGGTGGTGCGCAGGAAGATCCCCCGTGCTGAGAGGTCGAAGCACTGACCCCCCCGGAACGCCCGCAGGCTCTGGAAGTCTACGGGGATCTGGACGCCCAGGTGCGGGAGGCCGCGCTTGGCCGCCTGGCCGTGCTCCAGCATCCCCAGCTTCAGGAAGCGGACCAGGATTTTCAGGGTCCCCCAGTCGTCCAGGCTGCTTCCCTCCAGGACCAGCAGGAGCGTCCGGGTGCCGTCGCAGAGCTCCACCACCTGGCGGAATCCCCCGGGCAGCGTCCGGCGCAGCAATCCCTCCCGGAGGACGGGAAACATCTTGACGGGCTCCTCCGATGGACCGAGGGCCTGGCGCAGGGCCGGGATCTCGTCCAGCCGGCGGACTCCTTCCATCAGAAGCGACTGGTTTGCTTTCATCACCTGCGCCTCGGCCGGGCCGGTCCCCGAGGCCGGCTCCAGGGCGAATTCCCCCTCGTCCCAGGCCAGCAGGCGGTACACCGCCGCCTCGCCCTTCTGCGGCCCCTCCATGGCGTAGGCGACCCGTCCCTGGGTGACCAGGATCTCGCCGCGGCGCGTCCCGGATGTCAGGCGCAGGATACCGGTCCGGCGCTCCACCTCCAGGACCTGGATGATGTTGGGCAGGCTCATCGTCTCCAGCCGCCCCCGCATCAGGGACGTCTCGGGGGGCGGCGTGGCCCGATGGGCCCCGGCCCGGCGCAGCACGTTCTTCACCCGGGCCAGCAGCTCCTCGCGCCGGACCGGCTTGACGAGATAATCATCCGCCCCCAGCTCCAGCCCCCGGATCTTGTCCTCGACGCGCACCCGCGCGGTCAGGAAGATGATGGGGATGTCCTGGGTCGTGGGGTTCGCCTTCAGGGCCGCCGCCGCCTCGAAGCCGTTCAGCTCCGGCATCATGGCATCCAGCAGGATCAGGTCCGGGCGTGTGGCCTGGGCCTGCTCCAGCGCCTCCCGGCCGTTCCTGGCCACGCTCACCTCGACGGGCAGCTCGGCCAGCATGTCCACCGTCATCTGGGCCATGAGGGCCTCATCCTCTGCCAGCAACACGCGCCACGCATCCATGGGGTGCCCGTCCGTTTGCCTCCGCCGCGCAGGGCGTTGGCGGATTACACCCGCTCCCCCGCGCCGCTGATCTGCACCGCAATGGCCTGCGCCAGGTGCCGCTCGATGGCCTCGCGATCACCCGGCGTCAGATCCAGGAACTGAACGCCCATGCCGGTGCCGCCCCGCTTGCCGGAGTCCGCGTTGCGCCAGACCACCTGCCCCGTCACCTTGACCGGGGTCTCATACCCGGGGAGCTGGAACCGGAGGATTACCTGCGCGCCCACCTGGAAGGGGGCTGCCGTCTGGATGAAGACCCCCCGTGCCGACAGATTGAAGGTGGTTGCCTTTTGAAACGCCGGCAGCCGCTGGTATTCGAGGGGGAAGTCCACGTTGAGGCGGGCGCCGCCACGCCGCTCGGGGCCCAGGTCTGCCGAGACTACCGCCCGGACGCCGAGCAGATATTGCAGGATCTTCAGGGTCGACCAGACATCGAGGGGACTCTGGTCCAGAACCTGTTCTAGATCCCGCGAGTTGTCCAGCAGGGCCACCAGTGGCGCCGCCTCGGGCTGGGCCTGGGCCGTCACGTCCGCCCGGAGGGGCGCCGAGAACTCCAGGGACACCCCGGGGCCGGGCAGGCCGACCCGCAGGCCCGGGATCTCGTCCAGGCGTCGCACCCCCTCCATGAGCAGGGTCTGATTCGAGAGCTTCACGTTCGCGGCGGTCTGGCTCGCCGGGTCGGGCGCTGCCAACTGAAACGTCCCCTCCTGCCAGGTGAGGAGTTGGAACACTGCGGCTTTCCCCTGGCGCGACCCCTGCCCCGCCCGAGTGATCGCGCCGTCCACGAAGCTGATCTCGCCCTGCTCGGTCCCTCGCTTCAGCAGGAGCCGTGCGGTGCGCCGTTCCCCCTCGAGCATTTGCACGAGGGAGACCAGGTTCATGGCCTGTAGCTGGCCGCTGGCCAGGGCCTCCGGCCGCTGGGGAGGCCGACTCCGGCGGAGGATCATCCTGACCCGGACCTTCAGCTCCTCTGGGTCAATGGGCTTGACCAGGTAATCTTCTGCGCCCAGGTCCAGCCCGCGGACCTTGTCACGGGACGACCCGAGGGCGCTGATGAAGATGATCGGGATGGCTGCCGTGATGGGCTCCTGTTTCAATGCCGCCGCCACCTGGAAGCCGTCCATGCGCGGCATCATCACGTCCAGGAGGATCAGATCCGGCCGCTCCGCCTTGGCCAGGCGCAGGGCTTCCTCCCCCTCCTTCGCCTCCAGGACGTCCGCGGGCAGACTCGTCAGGACGTCCCGCAGCATGTGCAGCACCAGGGGTTCGTCATCCACCACCAGAATGCGCCACGACGTCATGCGCGCGTCCCCGTGAGCGGCAACCTACTGGACGCCGTCACTCGGTCAGCACCTGCAAGCGGGCTCAGCCGGGACGATTCAGAACCCCCGGTGCCACCCTCACCCCCACCCTCAAGATGGAGAGGGGGCAGAGAGCAATCCCCTCGCCCCCGCCGCGGGAGAGGGACAGGCTGAAGGGCCGACAGCGAGGGCGCAAAGCACATGCTTGAAGAATCCCGGCCTACAGATCCTCGAAATGGGCCAGGCGCTTGAACGCGCGGAAGCGCGCCTGGATCTCGCCATAGGTCAGGGCGCGCAGGCGGTCCAGCGAGAACGCCTCCACGTTGAAGGAGGCCATCACCGACCCCATGATCATGGCCTTGCGCACGCTGGCGTCCCCGAAGTTCATCGTGTTGGCCAGGTACCCAATGAACCCGCCGGCGAAGCAGTCCCCGGCCCCCGTGGGATCCTGGATGGCCTCCAGGGGCAGGGCGGGGGCGGCGAACCAGTCCCCGTCGTTGAACATCAGGGCCCCGTACTCGCCCCGCTTGATGACCAGGCCCCGCGGCCCCCAGCCCAGGATCTTCCGGGCCGCCTGGACCAGGTTCGCCTCACCGGCCAGTTGGCGCGTCTCCGCGTCGTTGATGACCAGGGTGTCCACCAGGCCCAGGGTTTGCCGGAGCGACTCCGGCTTGCGCGCGATCCAGTAGTTCATGGTATCGGCGGCGACGAACGCCGGCCGACGCACCTGGCGGAGCACCTCGCGCTGGAGGTCGGGATCGATGTTGGCCAGGAACACCACCTCCGAGTCCTGGTACTCCTCCGGGATCTTGGGGGCAAAATCGGCGAACACGTTGAGCTGGGTGTCCAGGGTGCGCGCCTCGTTGAGGTCGAACCCGTACTCGCCCACCCAGCGAAACGTGCGCCCCGGCACCCGTTGCAGGCCGCGGAGATCCACCTTGCGCTCCCGCAGGAATCCCAGGTGGTCTTCCGGGAAATCCTCGCCCACCACCGCCACCAGGCGCACGTCGGCGAAGAAGCTGGCGGCGGCGGAGAAATACGTCGCCGACCCTCCCAGGACCTCCGTGGCCTGCCCGAACGGGGTCCGAATGGAGTCGAAGGCCACCGATCCCACGACCAGGATGCTCATTTCCTCTCGACCCTCCCTGTCAATTAGTCAATTGGTCGATTCGTCGATTCGTCACGACTCCAGCCGGCTGTTACCAATTGACCACTCGACCAGTTGACTACTCGACGAGGTATTTCGCCAATGAGTCGATTCGTCGATTCGTCATTCCCCAGATCGGCAGTTCCCAGTTGACCACTCGACCCATTGACTACTCGACGAGGTATTTAGCGACAAGGGGCGCCAGGTCGCGCTTGACCTGCGCCGGGATCGCGTGGCGCGCGGTGATGATAGCGTCTTTCAGGGCGTGGGCGCACGGGCACGTCCGCGCCTCCGGGATCATCGCGACGGCGGCGCGGATGATCGCCTTGGCAGTCTCCACGTTCTTCAGGAGGATCTTGACCACCGCCTCGACGGTCACGTCCGCCTCCGTGGCGTGCCAGACGTCATAGTCGGTGACCAGGGCCATGGTGGCGTAGCAGATCTCCGCCTCCCGCGCCAGCTTCGCCTCCTGGAGGTTGGTCATGCCGATCACGTCCACGCCCCAGCTCCGGTAGATCCGCGATTCGGCCCGGGTGGAGAACTGGGGGCCCTCGATGCAGACGTAGGTCCCGCCGCGGTGCATGGTGGCACCCACCTGCCCTCCGGCCCGATACAGGATCTCTCCCAGGGCCTGGCACGTGGGGTCCGCCACGCTCACGTGCGCGACCAGCCCGTTGCCGAAGAAGGTGCTGGGACGCGCCTTGGTCCGGTCGAAGAACTGGTCCGGGATCACGATATCCAGTGGCTTGATCTCCTCCTTCAGGCTGCCCACGGCCGAGGCCGAGAGGATCCACTCCGCCCCCAGCACCTTGAACCCGTAGATGTTGGCGCGGAAGTTCAGCTCCGACGGCATCAGGCGGTGGCCCCGCCCGTGCCGCGCCAGGAACGCCACCGGCCGGCCCTGCAGGCGCCCGAGGAAGTAGCGATCCGAGGGATCCCCGAAGGGCGTCCGCACCGCCTCTTCCCGGATGCCTTCCAGCCCCTCCATCTCGTACAGCCCGCTGCCGCCGATGACCCCGATCAGTCGCTCTGCCATGGACCCTCCGTCACGCCTGGTGTCGCCGGAACCGCCGGCACCGCGGACTTGCCTTGACAGGGTGTACGCCGAATGTTAGAAGAAGATCTCTTTGCCGTCGCACCAGAGGAAAGCGCCCGTGCCCACCACTGCCGAGGTCATCGCTGAGACCCTGAAGTCGAACGGCATCCACCGTCTCTTCGGCCTGCCCGGCGGCGAGATCGCCGAACTCATGGGGGCCTGCCATCGCGCCGGCCTCACGTTCCTGCTCACCCGGCACGAGAACGCCGGCTGTGTGATGGCGGGCGTCACGGGCGAACTCACCCGGAAGCCGGGCGTCGTCCTGGCGACCGTGGGGCCGGGCGCCACCAACCTGGTGAACGGCGTGGCCAACGCCTTCCTGGAGCGGGCGCCGCTCCTGGTGATCACCGCGCAACTCTCCACCGAGCTGTCGCCCGTCCTCCCCCATCAACGCGTGGATCTCGAGGACCTCTTCCGTCCCATCACCAAGTGGAGCCACACCCTCACCGGCGTGAACACCGCGGCCACGCTGCAGCGCGCCCTGGACCTGACCACCGAGCGCCGGCCGGGCCCCGTGTACCTCAGCCTCCCGAGCGACGTCGCCCACCAGGAGGACCGGCCCGCCAGTCCGGGCCAGCAGGCGCTTGCCTTCCCGCCCGCCCAGCCGCTGGAGGGCACCGGCGTGCCCCGGGGAGATCTCGACCGGGCGGCCCGGATGTTCGCGCAGGCCAGGCGCCCGCTGGCGATGGTGGGCATCGGCCTGGACCCCATGAAGGCCCAGCCCGCCCTGCTTCGCTGGATCGGGGCCACCGGGATCCCGGTGGCCACCACGCCGAAGGCCAAGGGGCTGGTCCCCGAGGATCATCCCCTTTTCGTGGCCACCAGCACCGGGATGGCCGGCGACGCCCTCTTCGTCGAGCTGCTCCGCGAGACCGACCTCATGATCGGGATCGGCTTCGATCCCGTGGAGGCGATCCGGACCTTTTACACGGAGCGTCCGTTCCTCTCCATCGCCCAGTACAGCCTGGTGGACCGCCAGTTCGCCCCAGACCTGGAGCTGGTGGGAGACGTCAGCGCCACGCTGGAGGCCATGCAGGGCAAGGTCATGGTCCACCACACCTGGCCGCCCGACGCTCCCGCGGCCTTCCGGCGGCGGCTTGCCGCCTTTCTCACGCCGTCGGCTGACCAGAGCGCATTGGGTCTCTCTCCCGCGCGTGTCTTCAGCCGCCTCCGCACCCTGGTTCCTCGGGACACGATCCTCACCGTGGATACCGGCGCGCACAAGCTCCTGATCGGGCAGGTGTGGCCGTCCTACGAACCGCTCACCTACCTCGTCTCCCACGGCCTGTCCACCATGGGATATGCACTGCCCGCCGCCATGGCCGCCAAGCTCGAGCATCCCCACCGCCCCGTGGTCGCAGTCGTGGGGGACGGCGGCCTGGCCATGGTCCTGCCGGAGCTGGAAACGGCGGCCCGCCTCCACCTGTCCGTCGTGGTCCTGGTGCTCTCCGACCGAAGCCTGTACCTCATCCGGATGCATCAGGAGCGGAAGGGCGTCCAGGCCACCGGCGTGGACTTCGGACCCATTGACTTTGCCGGGATCGCGCCCGGCTTCGGCGCCCGCGGCGCCCGTGCCGGCACCTGGGCCGAATTCGACGACGCCGTCACGGCGGCGCTGAAGGAGGATCGCCCGACTGTCATCGAGGTCCCCGTGGACCCGGTCGATTACCGCGAGATGCTCTGACCTCCCCTCTGCTCCTCAGCTCTCTCCCCCACGCCATATGTGTCACGTTTTACGTTTCCCGCCTCTTGCCTTCCGCCTTCCACCCCCCTGCTCTCCCTCACGCCTCACGTTTCACGTTTCACGATTCCTGCCTTCCGGATCCTACCCTGCCAGCCCCGTTTCCCGCAGGATCTTCCGCACCTCGTCCGTCTGCGCCGGCGTCAGGGGGAGCGTCGGCCGGCGGCACCGCCCGCCATCCAGCATCCCGAGCTGGACCATGGCCTCCTTGATCCCGGCCGGATGCGAGCCCACGCCGAACAGCTTGCGCACCGGCGCCAGCCTCGCCTGAAGCTCCCGCGCCTTCGACAGATCGCCTGCCTCCACCGCCCCGTAGATTCCCACGGCCAGGGACGGTGCGACGTTGGCCGTGGCGGCCACCGCGCCCACGCAGCCGTACAGGAGGGCCCCGTAGATCAGCGTGTCGCGTCCCATGAAGACGCGGAATCCCGGCGGGCAGGCTTGCACCAGCTCGGCCGCGTTCGCCAGATCCCCGGTGCTGTCCTTGATCCCGGCAAAGTTCGGGACCTCCCGGGCCAGGCGGGACACCGTGGCCACGGAGAGGGCCACGCCCCCCGTCCGCTCCGGGATATTGTACGCCAGGACCGGGATCTTCACCGCGGCGCAGATCGCCCGGTAGTGCTCGAACAGCTCCTCCTGGGACGGCTTCAGGAAGAAGGGCGTCACCACCGACACGGCATCGGAGCCGACGGCCTCGGCATGCCGGGCCAGGGCCACCGACTCGGCCGTCGTGATAGCCCCCACATTGGGCATCACGAAGACCCGCCCGGCCGCCTCCTCCACCGCCAGGGCCATCAGGCGTTCTTTCTCCTCGCGGGTCAGGGCGAAGAACTCCCCGCCCGTCCCCACCGGGAACAGGCCGTGGACGCCCTGGTCAATCATGATCTGCAGGACCTTCCGGAATGCGCCCTCGTCCACCCGTTCGTCCTGCGTGAACGGCGTGACCACGGCCGGGATAATGCCCCGGATCTCCTTCCTCATCACCCTGCTCCTGACTTCCCCTCCGCCCGGTTTACCCCCCTGCTCCCCTGCTCCCCTTCACGCTCCACGTTTCACGTTTCACGCCTCACGCTTCACGTTTCACGCCCCCTACCCCTCCTGCTTCGCCCGCTCGATCTTGGCCTGATCCAACTCGACCGTGGGTCCCCGGGCCTCTGCCATCCCCTTGGCCTCGATGGGCGGCCGCACGATGTCCAGGAACTTCTGCGAGGCGAGCACCATGCCCAGCAACACGAGCCCCAGAACGTCGGTCAGGAGCCCCGGCTTGATCAGGCAGAAGGCCGCGACCCCCAGAAGCATCCGCTCCCACCACACGGTGGGCTTCGTGAGCCAGCCGTGCAACGCGGCCGAGAGGCAGATGACCCCGATGCTCGAGGAGATGATCGTGGTGATGATATCCAACCACGTTCCGACAAACAGGAGCGACGGGCCGTAGACGAACATGAACGGGACGATGAACCCGGTGGCGCCCAGGCGCATGGCCGCGAGGCCGGTGGCCCACAGGTTTGTCTTGCCGATCCCGGCCGCGGCATACACCGCCATGGCCACTGGCGGCGTGATGGCCGAGATGATGGCGAAGTAGAAGACGAACATGTGGGCGGCAATGGGCAGGACGCCCAGCTTGATCAGGGCCGGGATCAGCAGGGCCGCCTGCACGATGTAGGCGGGCGTGGTGGGCATCCCCATGCCCAGGATGATGCCGGCGATCATGGTGAGGACCAGCGCCGGAATCAGCGAGTCCTTGGCCGCCGCCAGGACCAGGCTGGTGAACTGGAGGCCCGTCCCCGTCAGCGCGATGACCCCGATCACGATCCCGGCGCACGCGCAGGCGGCCGCCACCGCCAGCGTATTCCGGGCACCGTCCTCGAGCGCGTCCGGGAACAGCTTCGTCAGCACCGGCCTTAGGCTCGCCCGGCCTTCCGGTGACATGAGGCGGATCCCCGCCAGGACAACCCACCCGATGGCGAGGACGATCATCACGTTCCCCGGCAGGATGTACTCGATCAGCAACACCACGAGGTACAGCCACCCGAGGCGACCCACCCAGGTGGACAGCGCCGCGGCCAGCGTGCCCCAGAGGGCCGCCATAGGGGCCGTGTACCCCACTAGCATCAGGTACACGATGATGAACACCGGGACGAATAGATGTCCGTTGTCCACCACCACGGTCCGGAGCGATGGCAGTTCTTCCCGCGGGAGACCGCGAAGCCCCGTCCGCTGCGCCTCGAAGTGGATGGCGAAGTAGAGCGCCAGGTAATACAGGATGGCAGGGATGGCGGCGTGCTTGGCGATCGTGATGTAGGGCACACCGAGAAACTCCGCCATGACGAAGGCAGCGGCCCCCATGACCGGCGGCATGATCTGGCCCCCGGTGGACGCCACGGCCTCCACCGCCGCGGCGAAGTGGCCGCGGAACCCGGTCCGCTTCATCAGGGGGATCGTGAGCCAGCCGTCCACCATGACGTTGGCCACCGCGCTGCCCGAGATCGTCCCGAACAGCCCGCTGCTGATGCACGACACTTTTCCCGGCCCCCCGGGCGTGTGGCCCGCCAGCGCCGAGGCGAAGTCCATGAACAGTTGCCCGGTCCCCGACTTCTCCAGGAAGGCGCCGAAGAGCACGAACAGGATCACGTACGTGGCCGAGACCGCCAGTGGGATCCCGAAGATCCCATCGGTCGTCAGGTAGAGCTGATCAATCACCAGCTCGAGGGAAAACCCCCGGTGCCGGAGCGGCGGCGGCAGGTACGGCCCCAGCAGGGCGTAGGCCAGGAACACCAAGGCCGTGATGGGCAGGGCCGGGCCGATGGTGCGCCGGGCGGCCTCCAGCATCAGGAGGGTCAGGGCGATCCCCAGGAGCAGGTCCCATCGTTCCAGCGGAGTGACGTACGCCAGGCGGGTCATGACGTACTCGTATCGCAGGAACAGATAGCCGATGCTGGCCAGGCTGAGGAGGACGCAGGCCCAGTCCAGAATCGCCGTGCGGGACTGCGGCGATCGGGCTCCGAAGGGATACCAGAGGAAGATCAGGGTGACGGCGAAGGAAAGGTGGATGCCACGAAAGATGAGAGCCTCCGGGGCTCCGGAGGCTCCCACGTACAGGTGGTAGACGGACATCCCTATCGCCAGGTAGCGTAGCAGGGTCCTCATCCAACCCGTCAGCCCCCGCACCTAGACCCCCTCTGCAATGTCCAATGACCAATGAGCCAATGAACCAAATGTGCCCCGCGCGCATTGCGGGCCGGTCGAACAGCATTGGTCGCGCGTAGCGCCTCCGCCATTGCTCATTGGATCATTGGTCATTGGTCATTTGGCAGTAGCTACCTCAGCGCGCCGGCTTCTTTGTAAAACTTCAGAGCCCCAGGATGGTACGGGACCCCCACGTCGAACGCCATCTCCTTCACCGTCAGGCCCTTCACATCTTTGACCACTGCCCCCAGGCTGTCCGCGTTCCTGGCCAGGGCCTTGGTGATTCCGTACACCAGATCCTCTGGAAGATCGGCCCGGATCATCAGGTGGGTGTAGGTCCCGAATTGGCGGACATCATAGTCCACCCCCGGGTAGATTCCTTTCGAGATCTCCCGCCGGGCATAGCCGCTGTTGATCTTCTGAAGCTCCTTGAACTTGTCGTCCGAGAGCGTGAGCATCCGGATCTTCCGGGAGCTGGCGAGATCCAGGATGGATGCCGCCGGGACCGTGGTGATGAGGGTGAAGGCCTGGGCGTGGCCATCCTTCATGAGAGCCACGGCATCGTTGTAGGAGACGTGGCTCACCTTGGCCATGTCCTTATACGAGAGTCCATAGACCTGCAGCAACTCGCGGGTCATCTGCTCGCCGGTGTTTCCCCGGGGCTGGACGGCGATGGATTTCCCCTTGAGGTCCGCCACGCTCTTGATCCCCGCATCGTCCAGCACCACGATCTGGAAGTACTGCATGTACAGCGTGGCGAGTTGCCGGACGTTCTTCGCCTGGGCCTTGAACGGCTCGCGTCCCGCGATGGCGTCCGCCGTCGAGACCGAGTTCCCGAATCCAATCTCAGTTTGGCCGGTCTCCACCCCCTGGATGTTGATGATCCCGGCGCCGGGCAGAACCGACGCGGTGGTTCCCGGCACCTCCTGCTTCAGGATCTCGGCGATGGCCCCGCCCAGCGGGTACCACGATCCGCCCTGGGGTCCCGTCATGATCCGGAGTTCCAGGGCAGAGGCCTGACCGCTCAGAAGCAATCCCGCCAGTAGGCCGGCAACCAGAAGCATTCCTCCCCTCGTCAATTTCATGACCTCTCCTCCCGTTGCAACCTCGCCTCGCAGTTCTCGGCTCAACAAGCCTTGTGAGGGCCAGAACTTACTTGACCTCAGAGGGCCTGTCAACAGGCTTCCGTCCCCTCTGACGACGATGCGTACGGGTCAGTGGGGGATCCGGGGAGAACATCTCGTGTGGAATCTGGAGGAGAGAGGCGAAGGGGCCGCTGGATTACGGTGGTCAGCGGAGATGGGCCGGAGGTGGTGAGCTCGGCTTCGTTTTGGCGGAGTTCCAAGGGGCCCTCCGGGAGAAGCGGCAACCCGAGACCCACGTGACCGAGCACCTCCGGAGCTTGGCGCTGCTCCTGGCCGTGGTGGAGTCTTCCCGCCGGGCTGGTCCGGTTGACGTGGCAGACCTCTTGACCTTCCTGAAGTAGACCAGTGCCCGGCGGAGCGAGCCGCACGAACTGCTACACCCTTGTGCCCATCCTCCAACAGGAAATCCTCCACTCCGACCGGTGGCAAGCCGGCTGAACAAATCGAAGGACCTCACTCCCCTCTGGAAATCCCCTCACTGATCTCCGTCATACCGTTTGAGCGATGGGAACGTGAGGATTTCCTGCTCATCAGTTGGCATGGCCCCTGCCTTGCCCTTACCCGCCGGGACGGGCCGGCCTGTAGTATTTTGCACGAGTTGTATCCCCGCTGGACCAGGGAGACACCATGGACCACACCGAGGCCAGGGCGCGGGCACCGCTTCAGCCACGCGTCGCCTCACATCCTCCTCCCCTAGTGGCGAGCGAGGTAGTGGCGAGCCAGGGCATCAAGGAGAGTGGGGGCGAGGAGTCCGCGTGGCTGCTCAGGTTCTGCATTGCGTATGGCTTCATCATGCTCGTCTTCCTGAACTATGCCGCGGTGCTGCCTCTCGTCCAACGGGAGTGGGGACTGACCAACAGTGCGGCCGGCATGATCTTCTCCGCCTACCAGGTGGGCTACATCTTCTCCGCTACGCTCCTCAGCTACCTCACCGACCGCATCCGGGCCCGGACAATCTTTCTCATCTCCGCATCGTGGTCGGTGGTCGCCAACCTCCTCTTCGCCCTCCTCGCCGTGGATCACAACTCCGCCATATTCTACCGTGTGCTGGCCGGGCTGGGGATGGGCGGGACCTACATGCCCGCGCTGAAGTTGGTGGCAGACCGCTTCCCCAGCGCCCAGCGGGGGCGAGCCGTTGGCTACTTCACCAGCGCCTTCGTGTTCGGGGCGGCGGGTTCCACGCTGCTGAGCGGGCTCGTCGGGAGCCTGGTGGGCTGGCGGTTCGCGATCGTGACAACCGCCGCGGGCACCCTGGTAGGCACGCTCCTCTGCTTCTGGATCCTGCAGGATGATACCGGCCTCCCGGCGGCCGACGCCGGGAGGCGACTCCGCCTGGAGGTCCTCCGGAACAAGCCGGCCCTCCTCATGATCCTGGCCTATGCCACCCACATGTGGGAGCAGTACGGGATGCGCGCCTGGATGGCGGCCTTCCTGGCCGCCAGCTTCCTGCAGACGGGCTACACCAAGGCGGAAGCCACGGGGTACGGCGCGAGCTTGACCGCCGTCATCGTGGCCGCAGGCGGTTTCGCCACCAGCCTCGCAGGCCTTCTGTCCGACCGGATCGGCCGGACCCGCACCGCCTCGGCCATTATGCTGGCCAGTGCCGCCTGCTCGCTGGGATTCGGCTGGCTGCTGGGACTCTCTCCGATCATCCTCGTGCTGGCGGGCCTGGCCTACAGCTTCTTCGTCGTGGCGGAGAGCCCTGTCCTGTCCACCGGGCTGACCGAACTCGTGCCGCATCATTCCCTGGGAGCGGCCATGGGGTTCCAGACCCTGATCGGGTTCCTGGCGGCAGCGGCCTCCCCCACGATCTTCGGATGGGTGCTCGATTGGACGAACCCGACACCGGCCGGCCCCCAGGGGGGCCCACCCCTGATCTGGGGATGGGCCTTCGGAATCCTGGGGCTGGGCGCCTTGGGTGGCCCCGCCGTCCTGGCCATCGTCCGGCGCCTGCCGGGCAGCGCCCAGATGGCGGCCGGGAGACGCTGAGGGAGCAACGGAAGGAGTAGCACGATGCGACGCGTATTGGTGGGAATCCTCGTGGTCAGCCTGGCCGGGATGGCCCTGGCCTTCCGCAACCGGGACACCGACCGGATGTACCAGGTCGGGGTCATGATCACCGACGATACGTACCTTGCCCCAGTAGAAGGGTTCAAGGAGGGCATGAAGGAGCTGGGGTACGCGGAGGGCCAGCACATCATCTACCAGGTCCGGAACGCCAAGCTGGACCGGGAGGCTCTGCGCCGGTTCGCCCAGGAGTTTGTCCAGCAGCGAATGGACCTGATCTTCACGGCAACCTATATCGGGGCCCAGGTCGCCAAGGAGGCCACGGCAACTGTGGGTATCCCGGTGGTGTTCGGGCCGGCCGGGGACCCGGTGGACACCGGGTTGGTCCAGAGCATCACCGCCTCGGGCAATAACCTGACCGGGGTGAGCACCCTGAGCCTGGAACTGACCGCCAAGCGCCTCGAGATGCTCACCCGGCTGGTCCCCAAGGTGCGCCGCGTGGCCATCCTGTTCAACCCGGAGGACCGGTTCTCGCAGGACGTCGTCAAGGTGACCTACCGCGCGGCCGAGCGGCTCGGCCTCACCCTCATCGAGCGTCACGGCCGGGACGCGGACGAGATCCAGCGGGCCGTCGAAACTCTGAGCCGGGAGCAGGTGGACGCGGTCTTCGCCCTCCCGGACGTGCTGGTCAACAATCAGGTGTCAGTCCTCTCCGCCATCGCCCGCGACCGGAAGCTTCCCTATATCGTCCACATCCGGAGCCTGGCGGAGCGGGGCGCGCTGGCCAGCTACGGGATCAACACCTATCAGATCGGACGACAGGCCGCCCGGCTCGCCGACAAGATCCTCAACGGCGCCCGGCCCGCGGAGATCCCGATCGAAACCCCCCGGAAGCTGGAACTGGTGATCAATCTCCGCGTGGCAAAGGAGATCGGCCTTGCCGTTCCCAATCAACTCCTCCGAGAGGCCGATGTCATCCTCCGATAGCTCGGCTCCTGAACCGACCCAGGGCCCGGCCGCCATCGGTTCAGGGGTCTGGTCCACTCTGGCCCGGGCCTGGTGGAAGCGGCTCACCTTCCGCCTGATTCTCCTGGTGCTGGCGGTCTCCACCCTCCCTCCCCTCACGCTGGGGGTCCTGGCCATGCGCTCGGCGCGGGTGGCCCAGGAACGCGAGGTGCGGGAACGGAACGATGCCGTGGCCCGTTGGGGCGTGGACAAGGTGCAGTCCTACCTGGACAACATCCTGGAGAACATGCGCCTCCTCGTCGAGCTGGGCGAACTGCAGGCCATGGATCCTACCGCCGCCAAGGCCCCCATGTCCTTCTTCCTCAGCTTCATGCAGGACATCAAGGAGATCAGCCTCCTGGACGCGCAAGGGCGGGAGCTGGTGCGGCTCGCGGAGAACACCCTCGTGACCCCGAACGACCTGGTCAACCTGGCGAACTCGCCCAAGTTCCAAGTTGCCCGATCCGGCGAGACCTACATCGGGCCCGTCCGGACCTCGGAGTTTTCCGAACCCTTCCTGAGCGTCGCGCTGCCGATCCGGAACCTGGCCGAGGACCGAGTGGTGGGGGTGGTCGCGCTCGAGGTGAACCTGAAACGCCTCTGGGACGACGTGCTCTCCTTCAAGGTCGGGCAGAGCGGATACCTGTACCTGGTGAATGGGGCGGGACAACTGCTGGCGCACCCGGATTTCAGCCTGGTGCTGGCCCGCAAGGATCTCTCGGAGGTCGGCGCCGTGCGGCGGTTCCTGGCCGGCGAGGACGAGCCGGCCCCGGGGGCGAATCTCGAATACCCCAATTACCAGGGCGTCCAGGTCGTGGGGCTGCATGCTCGGAGCCCCAAGCTAGGGTGGGGAGTCATCGTCGAGCAGCCCACCGCCGAGGCCTTTGCCAACGTGGACCGGATGAAGATCGAGACCAGCGTGATCCTGATCAACGCGGTGGTGGTCACGATCGTCCTGGCCTTGCTCTGCGCCCGGACGGTCACGCGCCCGCTGGCCGAGCTCACCGAGGGGGCCAGGCGGCTCGGCGCCGGCGACTTCGATCACACCATTCCCGTCCGGGGGCGCGACGAGCTGGCCGAGGTCGCCGGGACCTTCAACTGGATGACGGAGAATCTCCGGAAAAGTTTTGAGGGACTCCGCACCCTGCTGGAGAGCACGACCCGCCTTGCCGGCGTGGCCCGGCGCGAGGAGGTCCTCCGGCTGGCCGTGGATGAGACCCCCCGCGTGGTGGGGGACGTTCGGTGCGCCGTGTTGCTCCTGGAGACCGGCTGGAACGGTGAGGGAGAGGTCCTGGGCAGGCTCTGGCTGGGGGAGGGGGGCGGGGTCGATGGGACCGTGTCTCTGCGCCCGGATTCAGACCATCCCGTGGCGCGCGCGCTGTCCGACCGGGAGGTGGTGACGACGGAGGCCGGGGCCCTCGGCCTGCCAACGAAGTTGGGCGATGCCGAGGCTCCGTCGCTGGTCGTGCCGCTGCTGGCCGGACGTGAACCGCGCGGCGCGCTGCTGGTCATCCGATCCGGAGAGAGCCGGGCCTTCGGCGAGACCGAGCTGATGCTGTGTCGCACGCTCGCCAACCACCTGAGCATCGCCCTGCAGCTCCGCGAGGCGCACGAGCAACTCGTGCGGTCGGAGAAGCTTCGGGCGGTGGGTGAGATCGCCGCGGGCGTCGCCCACAACTTCAACAACGTGCTGGGCGGCATCCTGGCCCGGGCGCAGCTCCTCCAGATGGTCGCCGATCCGGCCGAGGTCCGGCAGGGCCTGGGCATCATCGAGCGAGCCGCCCTGGATGGGGCGGGCATCGTCCGGCGGCTCCAGGATTCCGCGCGGCTGCAGACCGTCACGCCGCTCACCCCGGTGGCCCTGAACCAGGTGGTGCGGGATGCGCTGGAGCTGACCCGGCCCCGCTGGAAGGACGCGGCGGAGCTGAGCGGAAAACCCATCACCGTCGAGACCACCCTCCGGGAGTTTCCGGCTGTCCTGGGCGATCCCCTGGGACTCCGGGAGGTGGTGACGAACATCGTCCTGAACGCCATCGAGGCGATGCCCGACGGGGGCCGCCTTCGCGTCGAGACGATGGTCTGGGGTGGGTGGGTGACGGCCATCTTCAGCGACACGGGGATCGGGATGAGCGACGAGGTCCGGCGCCGGATCTTCGATCCGTTCTTCACCACCAAGGGAACGCGGGGCACGGGCCTGGGGATGAGCGTCTCCTACGCCATCGTCAAGCGGCATGGCGGCGAGATCCTGGTGGACAGCGCCGTCGGCCAGGGAACGTCCGTGCGCCTGCGCCTGCCGATGGGCAAGCTCCCGGAGGCCGCTCCGCCCGAAGCCGCCTCTGTTTCGCCCCCTGCCGCCTCCTGCCGCATCCTGCTGGTGGACGACGACGCCCATGTCCGCGACGTTCTCCGCGAGGTTCTCGTCTCCCTGGGGCACCGCGTGGAGGCCGTGGAAACCGGGCAGCAGGCCCTCGAGCGGTTCACGCCCGACGCCTTCGACATCGTCATCACGGACCTTGGCATGGAGCTGTCAGGGCGCGAGGTTGCCCGCGCCATCAAGGCACGATCCCCCCACACCCCGATCATCCTGGTAACCGGCTGGGCGGCGAACCTGAATATGGCCGATCTGCGGCAGGCCGGCGTGGATTTGCTCCTGGCCAAGCCGTTCCAGATCGGCGAGGTCCGCGAGGTCATCGCCAAGGCCTGTGAGTGCCGGACGGGGAAGTGGAGTTAGGGGCCGGACGCTTTCGAACGATGGAGGCGATCCCCGCGGGGACGATGGCGGCGGTCTGAGGCCGCCCCCCTGCTCCGGCCCGAATTCCCGGATCTGCCTGCATATCCTGCCACCCCTCGACGGCACGGTGCCGTCGCCCCTCCCGCCAGCCTTCGATTCCCGCGACATCAGCTCCACGAGCTCCGCATCCTTCGGGAAGATCGCTGCCAGGAAAAGCCTTGACTGGCGACACGGCCTGCACTAGATAAGGGAGGACATTTCTCCTTCGTGCTCTCGAGGTTCCCCCCATGATCGGACCCATGCCCGTTTCCACCCAGCTGGCCGAGCGCCTGGCCGCCTTCCGCTTGCGAGACGTGCCGCCGGAGGTCGTCGCCCACGCCAGGCTGATCCTCCTGGATACCCTCGGGGCCATGCTGGCGGCCTCCGCGCCCAAGTACTCCGCCACGCGGATCCTCATGGACTTCGCCCGCCGCCTGGGAGGCCGGCCGGAATCCACCCTGGTGGGCCAGAAGCTCAAGACGTCCTGCGTCACCGCCGCACTGGTGAACGGCACGCTGGGCTACTACTGCGACATCGAGCCGCATCACGTGGGCGGGATCCTCCATGCGCCGGCCGTCATGGTGCCCACCAGCCTGGCGGTGGCGGAGAAAGAGGGGGCGACCGGGGCGCGCTTCCTCGAGGCCATGCTGCTGGGAATCGAGGTGACCTGCCGGGTGAGTTACGCCCTGAATCCGGTGGCCCTGTACAACCGCGGCTTTCATCCCAGCGCCATCTGCGGGGTCTTCGGCGCCGCCGCGGCGGCGGGCCACCTGTTCCGCCTCTCGGCGCCCAAATTCGCCATCGCCCTGGGCCTCGCCATGCAACAGGCTTCGGGGCTCTTGGCGTGGGCCAGCGACCACACCGAGAACTCCCGCCCCTTCAATCCGGGCCTGGCCGCGCGCAACGGGACCACGGCCGCCTACCTGGCCCACCTGGGATTCGGGGGACCGCCCACGCCCTTCGAGGGCAAGTACGACGCCTTCACCGCCTTCTCGGGCGAGAAGCACCCCGAAGCCCTGCTGGCGGATTGGGGGAAGCACTACTACCTCCCCGAGTTCGCGTACAAGCTCTATTCCAGTTGCTCCTTCACCCACCCGGGGCTGGACGCCCTGTTGGGTCTGGCCCGTGACCATCACCTGAAACCCGCCCAGGTTCGGGAGATCGTCCTGCGGTTTCCCCTTTCCGGCACCCACATGATCGACAACAACGAGCTGAAGTCCCACTGCGCCCAGTACATCCTGCCGGTCGGGTTGGTCTTCGGCCAGGTGATGATCGACGATATCCTGCAGGACCGGAGGCGGCATCCCGAGGTGGCCCGCCTGAGCGCGAATACCCGCATGGTCGGCGACCGGGAGCTGGACAAGACCTACCCCGAGGTCTACGCGTCCATCGTCGAGGTCACGACGACCAACGGCCGCCGTCTCACCCGCCGCGTGGATCACGCCAGGGGGACCATGGAGAATCCCCTCACGCCCGAGGAGATCCATCAGAAGTACCTGACGCTGGCCACGACCGCGACGTCCGCCGCGCACGCCGGTCGGATCGCCGACGTTGTGCGCCGGATCGAACGGCTCTCGAATCTCGATGGCCTGGCGATCATGCTGCGGAACCTGCCGCCGGCGGCGCCTGGACGAGGGGTCAGGAAGGCGGCGAAGGTCCGGCGGGCGAAAGCGGCCCGACCGAGGGAAACGGCCTCTGCCACAAGGAGGAAGGCGTCATGAAACGATGGGGAGTGGGGCTCATCGCGCTGGTCTTCGTTGCAAGTCTCGGCGCGGGCCAGGTCAGCGCGCAGACCTACAACGCGACGGTGGGAGGATTGGGGGGAGTCTGGTACACCATTTTCAGCGGGATCGCCGAGCTGGTGAAGGAAAAGGACCCGGGGATCGTCATCCGGGTGGTCCCGGGCGGCGGCCTCATCGCCGTCCAGAAGGTCGGCGAGGGCGCCTCGGAATTCGGGTTCGGATTCCCCTGGACCGTCGCGGACGCCCGGGCCGGGCGCGACCCGTTCAAGGCCGCCCTGCCGGACGTGCGGGGCGTGATGTCGAACTTCGGCAACAGCTACCTGCAGTTCGTGGTGGACAAGAAGTTCGGCGCCACCTCCATGGACGAGATCTTCCAGAAGAAGATGCCCATCCGGATCGCCGTGGACCGGGTCGGGACGACGGATGAGCTGGCGCTGCGGCGGGTGTTGGCCTTCTACAAGCTGACGTACGAGGATCAGGCCAAGGCCGGCGGCAAGGTCACCCACGCCGGCTACAACGACCAGGCCACCCTCTTCAAGGACCGGCAGGTAGACGCGCTCTTCCAGAACATCGCCATCCCCTCCTCCTCGGTCCTGGAGGCGAAGGTGGGCCGGGACATCCTGCTCCTCGGGTTCCCGCCGGAGCTGATGGACCACATGTACAAGCAGTACGCCTTCGTCGTGGGGAAGATCCCGGCGGGCAGCTACGGCATCGTGGAGAGGGACCTCTCGTCGCCGGCCAGCCCGACCATGATGACCGCCAACGGCAAGGTCTCGGCCGACGTGGTCTACCGCGTGGTCAAGATCCTCGCCGAGAACCCGGACCGCGTCCGGAAGATCCACGACAGCGTGAAGGACTTCGACCCCACCACCGCGTGGAAGGATCTGGGGGCGCCGCTGCACCCCGGGGCGGAGAAGTACTACCGTGAGAAGGGCTGGATGAAGTAGGCCCGGGGTCCCCGTGTGGCTGACCGGCGCGAGATTCGAGGCCGGGGGGCGTCTGCCGTCACGGTCCTGGCGGTCGGCGCCTCCTGCTTCCACATCTACACGACCTGGGCCGGCTTCCTGGAACCCCGGCTCCAGCGGGCCGTCCACCTCGGCTTCCTCCTGCCGCTGACGTTCCTGCTCTATCCCGCTAAAGCGGGATCGCCCCGGGACCGGCCCTCGGCCTGGGACTGGTGCTGGGCCGCTCTCTCCCTGCTGAGCAACGCCTACATCCTCTGGCAGCAGCCGCGCATCCTGGTGCGCTGGGAGGGCTCCACGCCGGTCCTCTTCGGGGAATTGTTCTGGGGGACCGTGATCACGCTCCTCCTCCTGGAGGCGACGCGGCGGGCGGTGTCGCCCTGGCTCTCCGGCCTGACGCTGCTCTTCATCGGATACCTCTTCGCCGGCCCGTGGCTTCCCTGGATCCTCCACCACCGCGGCTTCACCTTCGACCGGGCCGTGGACCTCCTCTACCTGTACAGCGAGCAGGGGATCTACGGCTCCCTCACGGGCGTCTCGGCCACGGTCATCTTCATCTTCGTCCTCTTCGGCTGTTTCATTCTGCGCACCGGCCTGGGGCAATTCTTCATGGACCTGGCCGTGGCCGTGGCCGGGCGCACCCGCGGCGGCCCGGCCAAGGTGGCAGTCGTTAGCAGCGCGCTCTACGGGACCCTGAGCGGTTCCTCGGTCTCCAACGTGTACACCACCGGGTCGTTCTCCATCCCGCTGATGAAGCGCGTTGGATACCGGCCGCAGTTCGCCGGCGCCGTGGAGGCGGCGGCCGGGGTCGGCGGGATGATCATGCCGCCCATCATGGGGATCGGCGCCTTCGTCATGGCCGAGATGACGGCGATCCCCTACTGGACCATCGCCAAGTCGGCAGCCCTCAGCGCCGTGCTCTACTACGTGGGGGTCTTCGCCATGGTCCACCTGGAGGCGGTGAAGACGGGGCTCCGGCCCATGGACCGATCGGAGCTTCCGCCGCTCCGCCGCATCCTGCCGGGAAGCTACCTGCTCCTGCCCATCGTCCTGCTGGTGATCCTCCTGGTCCAGGGCTACACCCCGGTCTTCTCGGGGATGCTGGCCATCGTGGGCAGCGTGGCCATTGCCGCCTTCCGCGCCGAGACCCGGATGGGCCCGCGGGAGATCTGGGACGCGCTGCGCCAGGGGGGCTGCGACGCCGCCATGATCGCCGTGGCCATCGCCGCGGCCGGGGTCATCGTGGCGGTCATCGCCCAGACGGGCCTGGGGCTGGCCTTCAGCAGCCTGTTCATCTCCCTCTCGGGCGGGTGGTTGCTCCTGACCCTCATCATGGTCATGGTGGTGGACACGTTTCTGGGGACCGGGATTCCCACCACGCCGTCCTACATCCTGACGGTGGTCGTGGGCGGCGCCGCCATGATGAAGTTGGGCGTGGGCCTGCTCCCCGCCCACCTGTTCGCCTTCTACTTCGGGGTGCTGGCCGACGTGACGCCACCCGTGGCCATCGCGGCCTATGCCTCGGCCGCCATCGCGGGATCCGAGCCGATGAAGACCGGGTTCGAGGCCTTCAAGCTGGCCATCGGCGGGATCATCGTCCCCTTCGTCTTCGTCTACCACCCGGCACTGATCCTCCAGGGATCCTGGGGGGAGGTGTTGTGGATCTTCCTGCTGGCGGCGGTCTCTATCCTCCTGACGTCGGCCGCCCTGGAGGGGTGGCTCCTCGGGCCGACGACCTGGGCGGAGCGCATATTCCTGTTGCTCGCGGCCGGGGGCCTCGTGGCCACGTCCCGCCCGATCGTCATCGGAGCCGCGATCCTGATGCTCGGCCTCGTGGGAAGGCAGGCGGCGCGCTTCGGCTGGCGGCCGGCCCCGGTCAAGCCGGGCGGCGGGATGGAGACTTGAGCCGATGTGCGCAGATGAGGAAGCGCTGGCGGGGACGTTCCATTGAAGTATTAATTAACGGAGGGCGGGAAGACCGCGCGAGGACCTTCCATTGAAGCATTGGCCAATCGAGTTACCCAATTACGCAAGCTCGGCGCCGATTCCGGAACCGGCGCCGAGCTCAGGACTCCTTCAAGAGCTCGCGGGCGATGATCAGGCGCTGGATCTCGGAGGTGCCCTCGTAGATGCGGATCAGGCGGACGTCCCGGTAATACCGCTCCACGGGACAGTCCCGCATGTACCCCATGCCCCCGTGGATCTGGACCGCCCGGTCGGCCGCCCGCCCCACCATCTCGGAACAGTGGAGCTTCACCATGGCGACTTCCTTGGTGAGGCGTTCTCCCCGGTCCACCCGCCAAGCCGTCTCGCGAAGCATCCCCCGGCAGGCAAAGATCTCCGTGGCGGTGTCCGCCAGCATGAACTGGATGGCCTGCTGCTCTGCGATCGGCTTGCCGAACTGCACCCGCTGTTTGGCGTGGGCGATGGACAACTCTAGCAGGCGCTGGGCCGCCCCCACGCATACCGCGCCGATGGTCAGGCGGCCGCGATCCAGGACTTTCATGGCGACCTTGAATCCGTCGCCGATCTTGCCGAGGACGTTGGTCGCAGGGACCTGGGCGTCCTCGAAGATCAGGTCGCAGACGTGAGACCCGCGGAAGCCCATGGTCTTGTGCGGCTTCGTAATGGTCAATCCTGGCGTGTCCCGGTGGACGAGGAAGGCCGTGATCCCGCCCCGGGCCCGCTTTTCCCGGTCGGTGAGCGCCATCACCGTGAACACCTGCGCCACGTTGGCGTTCGTGATCCACTGCTTGCGGCCGTTCAGGAGAAAGACGTCCCCCTGCCGCACGGCCGTGGTCTCGATTGCCGCGGCGTCCGACCCGGCGTTGGGCTCGGTCAGCGCAAAGGCGCCGGTCCACTCGCCGCTGGCCAGCTTTGGCAGGTAGGTTCGCTTCTGCTCCTCGGTGCCATCGAACAGGATGCCCAGGGACCCGATTCCATTGTTGGTGCCCACCCGGCTTCGGAAACAGAGGCTCGCCTTCGCCAGCTCCTCAAAAACCACGCACTGGGCCACGAGCGAGATCCCGAGCCCGCCGTACTCCTGGGGGATAGACAGGCCGAACAGCCCGAGCTTTCGGAGTTCCTCGACGATGTGCGGCGGGATCTGGTCCGTCTCCTCGATCTCCGCTTCCACCGGATGCAATACCTCGCGTACGAATCGTCGTACGGAATCTTGCAGTAGCCGGACCTCTTCCGGAATCTCGAAATCCATCCTCGCCTCCCACCAACGAAACCCTGGCTAAGATTGCAACCACAGATGAACGCCGTTCGACAGGCTCACGGCCCTGAGCAGCGCCGAAGGGCAGATGAACACAGATTCAGAGCTTGACCTTTTCGAGGGGCACGAAGGTGACGTCCTCGCGGACACGGGACGGGAGGCCCGGTCGGCTCGCCGCCTCACGGATCGATCCGAGGAGTCCGCGTCCCGTCACCTGCTCCACCCGCACGCGGGCTACCCCGCCGCAGAGCGCCGGGTCGCCGGCGAACCACACCCGGAGGTAATTGTCACTCAGGCTTTCCAACAGTCCGTTCGGACCGTCTCGATGCAGAACCACCACCTCGAGCGTCTCGCCAAGGAACTGCCTGCGGAAGGTTTGGGCCTTCCGGGCGACCAAAGAACGAAGCATCCGGCTCCGCTCCGCCTTGACCTGCTTGGCAACCTGGTCCGGATACCCGGCCGCATCGGTCCCCGGTCGGCGAGAGTAGCTGAAGACGTGCATGCCGGCGATGGGGAGCGCATGTAGCAGGTCAATCGTGCTCTGGAAGGCGCGGTCATCCTCGCTGGGGAACCCCACGATGACATCCCCGCTCACCGCGATCCCCGGCACCTCGGTCACCAGTCGCTCCACCAGCTCATGGAACTGGGCCGCCGTGTGCCCCCGCCGCATCCGGCGCAAGATCCGCTCATCGCCGCTTTGCAGGGGCAGATGGAGGTGCCGGCAGAATCGGGGGGAACCCGCCAGGAGCCGGATGAGGTCGGGCTTCACCTCGTGGGGATCGAGAGAGCTTAACCGGATCCGCGGCGCCGCATCCAGGTCCGCGATCCGCCGGCACAGCTCGAACAGCGACGTCGGCAGCGTGAGATCCCGCCCATACGTCCCGAGATGGATGCCCGTCAGGACCACCTCGGGGAAGCCCGCCGCGTGCAGGCGCCGGATCTCTTCCAGAATCCGCTCGGGTGGCTGGCTGCGATTCGCGCCGCGCACCTCCGGGATGATGCAGAAGCTGCAGCGGTAATTACAGCCGTTCTGAACCTTCAGAAACGCCCGGGTCCGGTCCGGGTCGATCCCCGGGCCGTAGTCATCCATCACCTGCCGTCGGCCCGCGACCGCCCCGACCAGCACCTGGGCCCCGCCGTTCTTCCTGGCCCCCTGAATGTGAGCCAAGAGCTGGGGTTTCTCCGCGTTGCCCAGAACCAGGTCCACGCCCGGGATCGCCGCTACCACCTCCGGCGCGGCCTGGGCGTAACACCCCGTGACGGCTACCAGCGCCGAGGGATTCCGCCGCAACGCCTGCCGCACCAGTTGCCGGGAGTCCGCATCCGCCTCCGCCGTGATGGTGCACGTATTGATCACGTAGGTCTCCGCCATAGAGTCGAAGGGCACGATCTGGTGCCCCTCGGCCTGCGCCTTCCCGCGCAGCGCATCCGTCTCGAACTGGTTCAGGCGGCAGCCCACCGTGACAAAAGCGATCCGCATACCCGTTCTATCTCTCAGGATCCAGCCCGACGCCGACCACGATCCGTTCGAGCTGGACGAGGTTCATCACGTCCTCGCGGTTGTACTCCAGGAGCAATCTCAGGGCCTCCTGATCTCCCGCGCTCTCGTACTGCGCCCAGAGCTGCAAAGCGTCCCAGCCGTTCATCCCGCGGGTGCCGCGGGCGATACCGAAGCGCTCTTCCATCCGCTTGAGGCCGCCCTTCAATCCGACGCGCCGGCACTCGCGGAGCAGGTCCAGGGACCGGAAACGGGATCGAAGGTCGAGGCGGGTCTGCCGCTCCAGGATCGGCAGGTCGAACCGATCCCCGTTGTAGGTGCAGAGGGTATCCACCCCGTCCAGCGCTTCCCACACGGCGACATCGGTGATCTCCCCGCCCACCAGTTGACGGAACCCGCGATCCTCGCGATAGATCCCGACGACCGTCACCTCGCCGCTGGCACAGGTCTCGATGTCCAGATAGGCCTTCATCGCTCAGGAGGAAAAAGCCTCAAATAATGCAACCGTCCGCCTCTGGCGGAAACGCAGATAAACGCAGATGGCTCGGAAATCCTGATCACAGGGGCCGGAACCATGCAGAACGCTATTCTCCCGGCGGCAGCACGGGAGGCCTACACGGACGTGAGAATAGCATAGGAGGTCCTCAGTTCAATAGTTCAATGCGGAAAACCGACTTGACACTGGCGGGACTCGCTGGGACAATCCCGCTGGAATTTTCTCGCAACCCCTCGGAGCCGCCATCATGCGCATCGGGATCATCGGCCTGCCGGCCACGGGCAAGACGACCCTCTTCGACCTCCTCTGCGTGGCGGGCGGCGCCCACGTCAGCCAGCATGGTGGAAACGAACCAGCGGTCGCCGTCGTAAAGGTGCCGGACCCCCGCCTGGAGCGATTGGCCCAGGCCTTCAAGGCCAAGAAGGTCACCCACGCCACCATGGAGTTCGTGGACTTCGTGGCCCTGACCCGCGGCGCAGGAAAGGGGGAAGGGTTGGGCAGTCACTACCTGAGCCAGATGCGCCAGGTGGATGCCCTCCTGCACGTCCTCCGCGACTACGACGATCCAGGCATCGCCCATGTCGAAGGGAAGGTGGACGCGGCTCGTGATGCCGTCCTGGTGAACACCGAACTCCTGCTGGCTGACCTGGACGTCGTGGAGAAACGGATCAGCCGCCTGGAGGCGGACCTGAAGAAGATCAAGAAAGACGAGGCACTCAAGGAGGTGGAGCTTTTGAAGCGCTGCCGCGCCTGGCTCGCAGAGGAGAAACCCGTCCGGGATCTGACGCTCACCGAGGATGACCAGAAGCTTCTCCGCGGTTTCGCCCCGCTGACGGCCAAGCCGCTCCTCCTCCTCCTCAATATCGGCGAGGGAACGCTGGGCAAACCCAACCCGATTCAAGAGCGCCTGCAACGCGCCCTGGGGGGGAAGGGTGTTGCGGTGACCCAACTATGCGCCAAGGTGGAAATGGAGGTGGCGCAACTCCCGCCCGAGGACGCGGAAGCCTTCCGGAAGGAGCTCGGCCTTCAGGCGGGCGGCTTCGCCGAGGTCCTCCGAGCCTGCTTCGACTTGTTGGGTCTCGTCACGTTCTACACCGGCGAAGGGGGTGAGGAGACCCGCGCATGGACCATTCCTGCGGGCTCCACGGCGCTCAAGGCTGCAGGCGCGATCCATAGCGACCTGGAGCGGGGATTCATCCGCGCCGAGGTCGTGAATTTGGCGGAACTGGAGGCTGCCGGTTCGCTGGGCGCCGCCAAGAAAAAGGGCATCCTCCGGGTGGAGGGCAAGGAGTATCGGGTAGCCGATGGGGATGTCATCACGGTGAGGTTCAATGTCTGATTCCAGGGGTCGGGTGTCGGGGATCGGGGGTTGGGGGATTGGCTGACGGTGGATCGGGGAATCGGGGGATCGGGGAAATCCGGAGACTTCGAGCGGTCGGAGCCCACGGGAGGAGCGCATGAAAGGCCTGGTCCTGTTCTCTGACGGATCATATGCGCTGAAGGAGATGCCCGAGCCTGAGATCGGCCAGAACGTCTATGCCCCTCAGGATGTGCTGATCGAGGTAGCGTACTGCGGCATCTGCGGCAGCGATGTGCACAAGCGGAAGGACTCGGACAAGCAGGGCGTGAGCAGCCCCACCTCAGCCGTCGTCACGGGCCACGAGATCGTCGGGACCGTGAAGGCGGTGGGTCGCGAGGTGATCGATGTCAAGGTCGGGGATCGGGTGGTGTGCGAGCTGGTCACTTTTTATTGCGGGCGCTGCATCAACTGCCAGACCGGGCGGATCAACATCTGCTGCAACATGCCGTCCATGCAGCAGCGCGCACACTACGTCACCGGCGGCGGGTACGCCCGCTACACCGTGTGGCCGGCCAAGCACGTTCACGTCCTGCCGCCAAGCATCTCCCTGGAGGAAGGGACGCTCATCGAGCCGACGGCGGGGTCGGTGCACAGCGTGATCGAGCGGATGAAGGTGCAGGCCGGCGAATCGGTCATCATCCTGGGACCGGGGGCACGGGGGCTGATCCTGTTGCAGATCGTCAAGGCCTGCGGGGCTTCCCCCGTCGTCATCACCGGCCTCAGCCGGGACGAGACTACCCGCCTGGCCCTGGCCAAGCAGTTCGGCGCCGACGCGGTCATCAACGTCGAGAAGGTGGACCTGGTGAAGCGGGTCAAGGAGCTCACTGGCGGCATCGGGTTCGACGTGGTGATCGAGAACACCGGGGCGGCCAGCGCCGTGGAGCAATCGCTGGACATCGCGCGAAACGGTGGACGCATCCTGATCTCTGGCGGCGGCATCCGCGGGGGCATCATGGCTCAACTGGACACCCGCAAGATCATCGTGAAGGAGCTGGAACTTTACGGCGAGATCTCCCACGTCTGGACCTCGTGGAAGACCGCCATCAAGCTGGTGGCGGAGGGGAAGGTGCAGGTGAAGCCGCTGCTGTCCCACGTCTACCCGCTGGAGAAATGGGAGGAGGCATTCGACCTGGCCGCCACGAGCCCTGACGCGTTGCGCGTGGCGATCAATCCGCGCATCTAAGAACCAGAACGTTCGGCAGTTCGGTGGTTCGGGAGTTCGGGGGTTCTCCCCGATCTTGACAGCCGAACGGCCGAACGGTCGAACGCTCTTCACAAAATGCCGCGGGCTGCAGGATCCCCTGCAGCCCGTGCTTGCTTTTCCGTCCCGGTGAAGCGTGGCGTTTCAGCCGCCCCACCACGGGTTCCCTGCACCGGGGGCAGACGTCACTGGGAAGTCCCACCCGGGGGAGGAGGTGCAGGGGCCGGCGGAAGCGCCGTCGGACCTGTGGCTGGAGGCGTGGTGGCGCGCGATGATCCTGCTCCCGATTCGGAAGGGGATCTTGCTCCAGGCGATGCCGGAGGCGCGCCAGGCTGTCCGGGGGTGCCCGGCGCCCCAGGCGCACCCTCGGGCGGTGTGTAGAACGGGGGAAGCGACGACCGAGTCCGCTCGATCCTGCTCACCTGGGCCTTCGGAAATCTCAGCTCCCCCCCCGGACGCACCACGACCACCGAATCCCCTTCCTCGTAGACGTCCTTTCCCCAGATGCTCTGGCCGTCCTTGAGATAGACCATGTCTCCGCGCGCTTCGGTCGCCACGACGACCCACGCCAGCGCCGCAGCGAGCACCCAGATTCGACGCATTGACCGTCCTCCTTCCCACAGTGACCGTACCGCCGGCAGGCAGATCACCCCAGGACGTGCGCTCGCAGTACCGCGGCCACGCCGTCCTCGTCATTGCTGGGAGCCACCACTCTCGCTGCCTGCTTCAGGGCGGCGTGAGCGTTGCCCATCGCCACGCCAAGCCCCGCCGCCTGGATCATCTCCAGATCGTTCAGATTGTCCCCGAAAGCCACCGCGGCCGACGGCGGGATGCCCACGATCTCGCAGAGCCGCAGCAAGGCGGCCCCCTTTGTCACGCCCCGCCGCAGGATCTCCAGGTAGGTCGGCTCCGATCGCACCAGGTGCGGGAGGTCCTGGGTACCGGCGCGGTACGCGGCGGCGAAGGCCTCCAACCGCTCGCCCGGCCCGATCAGCAGGATCTTGACGGGATCTTCCTGCCGGCCCTCGAGAAATCCGACCAGATCCCCTACCGCGACCTGCTCCACCCCGTCCTTGCGCGCCGACTCGCGCGAGGTCTCGCTGACCCGTTCGATGTAGATGTGCTCGCCCAGGTACAGGTTGGCGTGCAATCCGGACTGCTGGGCCAGGCGCAATGCCCGCAGGGCCTGATCCCGCGGCAGGTGGGCCGAGTACAGGATGGCCCCGTTGATAGGATCCTGGATCCGTGCCCCATTATACAGGATGAGGGGGGCGTCCGCCCTGATCTTCCGGGCGTAGGGCAGTGCCGAGGCGAACATGCGCCCCGTGGCCAGGGTCACGCGGATCCCGGACGCCTGCGCCGCCTCCAGGGCCCGCAGCGTGTCCGGCGAGATCCGCCGCTCCCGATCCACCAGCGTCCCGTCCACGTCCAGGACGATCAGCCGGTAGCGCACGTCACGCATGGAAAGCCTCATGCGGTCCCCTCTCGGGGGATCAGGTGCAGGCTCCCCTCGTCAAACACCACACCCACCGGGTCCCCTGCTTCCAGGGGGATGGCCCCTTGCGGATGCCCCACCTTGACCAGGAGGTTCTGCCCGCCGACCGCGACCTCGTAGAAGATCTCGCTGCCGAGATACGTCGCCGCCGCGATCCGCCCTTGCCACCGGCCGACTCCGGCCGGAGCCAGCCCGATCGCCTCCGGACGGAGCAAGACCCACACCGCGTCGCCCGGGCGGAAGCCCCCGGCCGGAATCCGGAGGCGACCCTGGGTGATCTCGACTTCGGCTCGGTCGCCGTCCACGGCGCGCACCGTTCCGGCTAGGAAGTTCCCCTTGCCGATGAAGTCGGCCACAAATAATGTTCGCGGCCGGCTGTAGATCTCCTGGGGTGTTCCCACCTGCTGGATCCGCCCTTGGTGCATGATCACGATCTGATCCGACAGCGTCATGGCCTCGTCCTGGTCGTGGGTCACGTAGACGCTGGTGATCTGGAGACGCTGCTGGAGCCGCCGAATCTCGAGGCGCATCTGCACCCGGAGCTTCGCGTCCAGATTGCTCAGAGGTTCGTCGAACAGGAGGACCCGCGGCTCGGTGATGAGGGCCCGGGCCAGCGCCACCCGCTGCTGTTGGCCCCCGGAGAGCTGGGACGGCAATCGCGCCTCCGTTCCGGCCAGCCCCACCAGCTCGAGCATCGAGAGGACCCGCGCCCGGAGCTCCGGCGCCGGGACCTTGCGGATGCGCAGGCCGTAGCCGATGTTGTTGAAGACCGTCATGTGCGGGAACAGCCCGTAGCTCTGGAACACCATGGAGGTCCGCCGCTTGTTGGCCGGGAGAGCGGTGATCCGCTCGTCCCCGATGAACACATCTCCCTCCGTCGGGGCCTCGAAGCCCGCGATCATCCGGAGGACCGTGGTCTTCCCGCACCCGGACGGCCCCAGGAGGGTTACCAGGCTGCCATCCTTGACCTCCAGGGACACGTCGTCCACGGCGACGACGCGGCTGCTGCCGCCCCGCCCCTCGAAGACCTTCCGCAGCCCCTCCAACCGAACGGCGTTGCTCATCGGACCAATGCAACCGCAAATGAACGCAAATGAACGCGAATCATGATCAGGGGGGCCAGCGCGCGCGTATCTGCCGTCATTTGCGATGCCCGCATTCCACTCAGTCCCGCAGGTAACACTCGAGCAACACGGCTACCCCGCCGCCTCGTAGCCCATCTGCGACGTCGCCACCCGCCCCACGCCGACCTGGATCAGCCCCAGGACCAGGAGCACGATGGCGATCAGGACCATGCTGAAGGCCGCCGCCTGGCTCATGTCCGCGTTCTCGACCAGCCCCAGGATGGCGATGGTGATCAGGTTCCATCGGCCCGAGACCACGAAGATCACGGCACTGATGGCGGTCATGCATCGGACGAAGCTGTAGGCCAACCCCGAGAAGAACGCGGGGGTGATGAGGGGGAGCGTGATTGTCACGAACGTCCGAGCGCTGCCGGCCCCCAGGTTCGTGGCCGCCTCTTCGATGGCCGGGTCAATCTGCTGGAGGGCGGCCACGCCGGCCCGGATGCCGACCGGGACATTCCGGAAAATGAACAACAGGACGATGATGGCGGCAGTGCCCGTGAGCAGCAGTGGCCGCTCGTTGAAGGCCAGGATGTAGCCGATCCCCACCACGGTCCCGGGGACGGCGAAGGTCAGCATGGAGGTCAGATCCATGAGCCCCTTCCCCACGAACTGCTTCCGCACCACCAGGAACGCGATGACCATCCCCAGGATCCCCGTGATGGGGGTGGCCACGCTGGCGAGAATCAGGGTATCCCTGAGGTACCGCCCGCCAATATGGAAGACGCTCGCGTAGTGCTTGATGGTGAGGGTGTAGTTGGCGCCCCACAGCGTCACGAAGGATCCGAAGATCACCGTCCCGTACAGCAGCAGGATCAGCCCGGTGACACCCAGACACAGGACGAAGAGCAGCCGGCGGGTGAACGGATCGACACTGAGCCGGGCCGGGGAGGGCTTGCCGGTCACGGTGACATAGGATTTCCGGCTCACCCAATATTTCTGGAGCAGGAACGCCGCCAGGGTCGGGAACAACAGGATCACCGCCAGGGCGGCGCCCCCCCCGAAATCCACCATGCCGGTGATGTGCAGGTACGCCTGCACGGAGAGGACGTGAAAGTTCCCCGACAGGATGATGGGATTGCCGAAGTCGGCCAGGGACTCGACGAACAGCACCAGCAGGGAACTGGCCAGCCCCGGGACGCTCAGGGGCAGCGTCACCGTCCGGAAGACCTGCCAGCGAGTCGCCCCCAGGTTTAGTGACGATTCCTCCAGCGCCGGGTCAATGGCCTGCAGGATGCCCAGCATGATGAGGAACGCCGTGGGGAAGAACGCGATGGTCTCGACCAGAACCAGCCCCCGCAGGCCGTAGATGTGGGGATCCCACTGGCCCTGAAAGAGCATCCGGGTAATGAACCCCTTCCGCCCCAGCAGGAGGATGGCGGCCAGGGACAGCACAAACGGGGGGGAGATGATGGGGAAGGTGGCGATGAGCCGGAAGAACCGCTTCCAGGGCACATCGGCCCTGGCAATGGCGAAGGCGAAGAGGTACCCCACGGCCGTCCCCGCCACCGCCACGAGCGCCCCCAGGATCAGGCTGTTGTAAATCGGCCGCCGTTCGAACGGCTTGTCCAAGAGGTCGCGGTAGACGTGCAGGGTGAACCGGCCGTCCTCTACCACGCTCATCTGGAAGACCTTGAAGAGCGGGTAGATGACAAAGAGAAAGAGGCTGACCGCGATCACCCCGATGGCCGCGGCCAGTACCGGTTCCCGCAGGATCTTCCGCAACTCGTTCATCGACGCCTGTGCAGGAATCGGGGATTGGGGACTGGGGATTAGGGGTTGGGAATCGGCGAAGCAGAAGATCAGGCCCCTAGCCCCCAGCCCCTGGCCCCCAATCCCTGTCGTTTACTGCCCGATCTCCGATCGCCACCGCTTGATCAGCCGGTCCCGGTCGTCGCCCGCCTTGACGGCATCGAAATTAATCAGCTTGACCTGATCGGCCCGGACCGCCCCCTTGGCCACTTCGGCCTTCGGGTTCAGCGGGATCCGGAACCATTGCTGCATCAGGTTCTGCGCCCGCACCGACAGCGCCCAGTCCACAAACTTCTTGGCCAGCTCCGGCTCCGGCCCCCCCTTGATGAGAGAGATGCCCCCGATCTCGTAGCCGGTCCCCTCCTTGGGGAACGTCATGGCGATCGGGTATCCCTTGGCACTACCTTTGGCGATGAGGTCGTGGGAGAACGATACGGCAATCCCCACTTCCCCCAGCCCCGCCTGGGTCACCGGGGCCGATCCGGACTTGTCGTAGTGATGGATGTTGGCATGCAGCTTCTTCCAGTACTCGAAGGCCTTGTCCTCGCCCATCATCTGGACCAGCGTCGCCAGCACCGTGTAGGAGGTTCCCGAGGTGTACGGGAAGGCGATGGCGATCTGGCCCTTGTAGGCCGGCTTCAGCAGATCATCCCACGAGGTGGGCGCAGGCACGCCGGCCTTCTTCAGGAAGTCCGCGTTGCTGCCAAAGCCGATGGCACCGAAATAGTAGCCCACCCAGTGCCAGTCCACATCGTGGGCGTTAGCCGGAAGCGTCCAGTCCAACGGCGGCTTGTAGGGGGTCGAGATGCCCGCCTTCTTGCCGGCAATGTGGTCCTGTGATGGGCCGCCGTACCAGACGCTGACCTGCGGGTTCTTGGCCTCGGCCCGCAGGCGCGCCAGCACCTCCCCGGAGGAGAGGCGCACCCACTCCACCTTGATCCCGGTGTCCTTCTCGAATTCGGGAATGTACAGTTGCGTCTCCGCGGTATCCAGGGCCGAGTACATGTGGAGCACCTGGGCCCCCTGGACCGGGATCGTCCAGGCGGCTGCCGCCATGATCGCGAGAACCGTCAGGGTGTGGCGCATGGCTCCTGCCCTCCTCTCCTTCATTCGCTGATGGCTGGTTGGCCTCGGCTCGGTCTGGGAAAACATGTAGCGCAAATGTAGTGGTGCTCGGGATATGCGTCAAGGTCTTTCCCCGACGGATCCCGGACGGCCGGCGGCATATTGACTTTGCCGGGGAAATGGACTAGACGTCTACACGCGAGGAGCCAGGGAGATGGGCCAGCCATCGGAGAAGCCCGCCGCTGGCAAACGCGGCAGCCGGCGCCGCATCGCAACGCGCGACGACCGGCGCCATGCACGGTTCGCCGTGAATCTCCCGGTCCGCTGCAAGCCGGTGCCCGGGCGTGCCGGAGATGCCTGGCGCGGGCGAGTGACCGATGTCGGGGGCGGCGGACTCGCCGTGGACCTCCCCACGCGCCTGGCCCCGGGCACCCGCGTGGCGGTCGAGATCCGGACCGGCATCGGACCGATGCGGATGGAGGCGGACGTGCTGTGGACCCGGCGTGTCGCAGGCAGGGACGGCATCACCCGCCACGGCCTCTGCCTGGCCGACCGGTCCGAAGTCCTGGACCTGCCCATCCACGTACTGCTGGGACAATGGCTCGGGGATCTTGCCAAACGCGAGGGAACGAAGGCAGCACGGGGTGGCGCCCAGAGGCGGACCCGCAGGCGCCCGAAGACCCACCCATGAGACGTCGTCGCCGTGCAACCTTCCCTGGGATTCCGGCGCGGAGGCGGATCGCCCACAGCTCACTGACCCAGGCGATCCTTGCGTTCGCATTCGCCCTCTCCCCCGCCATGGCCGGGAGCGCGCCGACCAACGTTGCGCTCCACGTCGTCCCCCGTGAGATTCTCTTCTTCAGCGCCCCGGCGGGTGTCTGGACCTCCGTCCGGCTGGATGCGGGCGAGCGCGTCCTGCAGCGCGGCGCGGACGGCAACGTGGCGGCCATCGTCACCTCCCAACGGGCCATCGGCTTCAGCGCCGTCCTCAACGTCGTCCACGATATCCGCCTGCCGGAGGAGGAGAACCTGGAGGCCTTCAAGGTGGAGGGCAACGCGGCGACGCTGCTCACGCGTCGCCGTGCCCTCGGATTCAGCGCCGCCACCGGCAAATGGGCCGACGTGGAGCGCTTCCAGCTCGGCCGCTGACCCCCCTCTCGGCTCTAGGCTCTCGGCTCTCGGCTCTGCCTCACCGGGTTACTCAACCGGCCGATCCCCTGGATTTCGATGTCCACCTGATCCCCGTCGCGCAGGGCAAGCTCGTTGGGCACCATGATCCCCGTGCCCGTGCTCAGGACGGTGCCCGCCGGAACCACGTTGTCCTTGAGCAGCCAGGACACCAGCTCTTCCAGCTTGCGATGGAACTGGGCGGTATTGGCCGCCTCGGAGAAGACCGTTTTCCCACCCCGGATGATGCTGCACCGGATCTGGAGCGCGTAGGGGTCCCCGATCTCATCGGACGTCACCAGGCACGGCCCCAGCGCGCAGCAGCCCAGATAGATCTTCGACTGTGGCAGGTACAGAGGATTCTCCTGTTCGATATCCCACGCCGACACGTCGTTACACGCCGTGAAGCCCACGATGGTCCCCCGGGCGCCCAAGATGATCGCCAACTCCGGCTCCGCGGCGGTGAGGCGGGAATCGCTCCGGACCAGGACCGGCGCGTTCGGCCCCACGCACCGCGCCGCGCTGGCCTTGAAGAACAGCTCCGGCCGGGGGTTCTCATAGACGTAGTCGTAGATCCCCTTCTGCCCCTTCGCCGCAGTGGCGTCCTCGTCCCGGAACTCCGCGCTCCGCTTGTAGGTGACGCCCGCGCCCCAGACCTCGGGCGGGTCAATCGGGATGAGCAGATGTGGCGCGCGGCGCGACGGCGCTCTTTGCAGCGCCGGCCCGTCCAGCGCCTTCCGGCGCAGCCGGCGGGAGAGCCACTCCGCCCGCTTCACCAGGCCTGCGGCCGTCTTGCCCTGGTCCACGAGGTCCAGGACGGAGTGGACACCCTCCTCGGGCGATGTGATGTCCAGGACCCGATCCCCCCGAACCAGGCCGACCCGCTTTCCCTTCCCCGGCAGGAAGAACTGCACGAGCTTCATGCGGCCTCCTTGTCTTCACCCGCCTCTGGAGACCCGGGCCAGCGCCCGGATGCGTCCCCCGCAGTTGCCGTCATTTGCTCGGGTCCCGATCCGCCTGGATCGTGCGCTGGGGGCGGCGTTAAAGAATCGGCGTCTCGTACCGAAGAGGAATCCTGGCAGCCTGACCAGGCGAAACGTGCGGGCGGCCCGGTATCGTTCGGGCCGCCCGCGTCGAGTCCCTTCGTGCTTCTTACTTCTGATACGGCGCCAGGACCTTCTCCATCTCGGCCTGGGCCTTCTTCATGCCCTCCTCCGATGTGTACTTCTCGTCCAGGACCTCCTGGAAGTGGGTCCGGAAGATCTCGCGAACTTTCTGGTTATCGTGGGTGCTCATCTCCGGCAAGGCGTAGGGAAGCTGGTCCCGGGCCACCAGGACCTGGGGCAGCTTCGCGGCGTAGTCCTTCATCAGGGGCAGCTCGAAGGAGGACTTGCGGGTGGCGATGTAGCCGGAGCCGATGTTCCAGCGCGCCTGGATCTCGGCCGAGGCGAGGAACTTGGCGAACTGCCACGCCGCCTCCTGCTTCTCGCGGGGCGCCTTCTTGAAGATGAAGAAGCCGGCCCCGCCGATCGCCACCGCCTGCTGCTTGTTCTTCGGGAGGAACGCCGCCCCCCATTCGAACTTCGCCGAGTCCCGGATGAAGCGCAGGTTCCCCGTGGAGTGAATCAGCATGGCTGTCTTGCCGGCCGCGAAATCCTGCACCGACTCCGGGAACGTCCGGTGCCGCGGGATCACCTTGTGCTTGTTGGCCAGCTCGACCCAGAACTGCAGCGCCTCCACCGCCGGTTTCTCCGCGAGGTAAACCTTCTTGAAGTCGGCGCTGTGGGTCCGTCCCCCGTTCTGGAGGATGAAGGACATCAGGAGCCAGGGGTCGTCCGGGATGGTCAACCCCCACTGTGTGGCCTGCCCTGAGGCGTCGCGCACCGTGGCCTTCTGCGCGGTGGCCAGCAACTCGTCCCACGTCGTGGGCGGCTTGTTCGGATCGAGGCCGGCTTTCCTGAAGAGGTCCTTGTTGTAGTAGAGGATGGGGGTGCTCCGCTGGAAGGGGATGGCCCAGACCTTCCCATCCGCCTTCAGATCGCTCACGAACCCCGGGAAGAAGTCCCCCAGGAATTTCTCGCCTCCCTCTCGCTGGACAAACTCATCCAGGGGAATCACGGCATCCAGGTCCCGCAGCGTCACCACGTCAATGGCCAGGTGCACCGCCACATCGGGTGGGTTTCCCGCCTGCAGGGCCGCCACGGTCTTCTGCATGTTCTGCCAGTAGTTCCCGCCCCAGACCGGTTCCACCCGGATTCCGGGATGGGCCTTGTGGAAGTCGACCACATACGCCTCGATCTCCTTCACCAGCGGCCCCGTCAGGTGGACGGGATAGTAGAACTTGATCTCCGTGGCGGCCCAGGCCGGCGCGGCCATCACCGCCAGGAGCATGACCAGGATCCACGCTCTGCTTCTCATGGCTGACCCTCCTCCGCGATAGGGACACGCTGGCGTCCCGGTTGATTACCCACCAAGCCCCGACTGCATGAAGCTGTTGATGAACCGGCGCTGGAAGATGAGGAAAAGCAGCAGTGGCACCGCGATGACCATCAGGGTTGCCGCCATGAGCATGGTCCAGTCGGCCGCCCCCTCGGCCGTCTGGGCGAAGATCCTCAGGCCGAGGGTCAACGTGCGGGCCTTGCTGGTCTCGGTGATCACCAGGGGCCAGAAAAACTCGTTCCAGTGATAGGTCAGGCTCACCAGGGCGAAGGCCAGATACCCGGGGACCGCCAGGGGGACGGCGATATGGACCAGGAAGCGCAAGCCCTCGCAGCCGTCCAGGGACGCCGCCTCTTCCAGCTCCTTCGGGATGCTCTTGAACGTCTGCCGGAGCAGGAAGGTCCCGAAGGCCGAGGCCAGGTATGGAGCCATGATGGCCAGCCGCGTGTCCAGGAGCCCGAGGTTCACGATGGTGACATAGTTCTGGATGGCCGTGCTCTGCGGGGCGATCATCAGTTGCACCAGCAGCAGGATGAAGAGGACATCGCGCCCCCAGAACTCCATCCGGGCGAAGGCATAGGCGGCCAGGGTGATCGTGATAAACTGAACCCCCAGGAGGCCGAAGGCCACGACCAGCGTGTTCCAGTAGTACCGCCAGAAGGGCATGGCGTCCAGGACGCCCCAGAAGTTCTGCAGAGTTGGGTGCGCCGGCAGCCACTGGGGGATCAGGGAAAAGATCTCGTTCCGCTCCTTGAAGGCCGTCAATGCGATCCAGAGGAACGGCACCACAATCACGAGCCCCGCCAGGAGCAGGAGGCCATGGACCGTCAGGCGCCAGAGGGGCCGGCTACGCATAGTGCACCCGCCGGTGGAGCATGCGGAATGCCAGGACCGTCAGTCCCAGCAGGATGAGGAACAGGATCCCCGAGACCGCCGAGGCGTACCCCATGTCGAAAAAGCGGAAGGCGTTCTGGTAGATGTAGAAGATGAAGAGGTTGGTGTTGTTGCCTGGTCCCCCCTGGGTCATCAGGTACACCTGGTCAATCGCCTGAAAGGAATCAATCACGGCCATGATGGCCACGAAGAAGGTCGTCGGTGACAGCAGGGGAAGCGTGATCCGCCAGAACCGCTGCCACGGACTTGCGCCCTCCAGGATGGCCGCCTCGTACAGGTGTTCAGGGATGATTTGAAGGCCCGCCAGGAAGATCACCATGTAGTACCCGACCCGCTTCCAGATCCCCACCAGGATCAGGGCCGCCAAGGCAAAGCGACTGTGCCCCAGCCAGTGAATGTCTGGCAAGCCTAGCGCCTTCCCGTAGAAGTTCACCAGTCCATAGCTCGGCGTGAGGATCCACAACCAGATCATCGCCGCGGCGGCCATGGGAATAATGGTCGGATAGAACAGCGCCGCTCGGTAGATCGCCAGGCCCCGAACCTTCTGGTTGATCAACAGGGCCAGCACCAGAGCCAGCGCCAGGCTGATAGGAATTGTCCCCACCGCGAACAGAACATTGTTCTGGAGCACTTGCCAGAAGAGTGGCGTGGACCAAGCCTGGACATAGTTACCTAGCCCGACAAACTTCATCTTCGGCGTGGCCAGGTTCCACTTGAACAGGCTCAGGTAGAACGTCTTCAGGATCGGATAGTGGGTGAAGACGAAGAGGAAAAGGAAGGTGGGCAGGATGTACAGGTACGGCCGGGCCACGGCCATTATCCTGCGCCGGGTCCGCACCCTTCCGCGCGCGCCGGCAACCACTGCCGCTGGAACGACGCCTGCCGGAGCCCGGGGTTCCACCGTCCGATTCATGTCGGAGTCCTTCTCCTCGGCGCCGCGGATAATTCGGTTAGATCCGGCCTGGATCGCCCACGATCGCAACGGCCCGGATCGGCGACCCATCCAGCCCTGCCAACGCAAGCGGAAGGCCCACGAAGAACACCTCCCCCCGCGGCAGGCGCGATAGGTTGATCAACCCTTCGGTGACCGCGATCCCCGCCTTGAACAGCAACTCGTGAACCCTCTTGTAGTCCTTCGGATGGACTGACGGCAGATCCAGGCCGAGCATAACGATTTTCCGCCGGATCAGCCACCGGGCGGCCTCGACCTCGATGCCAGGGAATTTCTTGAAGAAGGCGGGACCCTTTACCCGTTCTCCCCACCCGGTGTTGAGCAGGACCCGCCGTGCGGTGCTGCCGGCAGGCCAGGCCGCCTCCAGGTCCCGGCGCGTCACCCGCGCCTGGTCGGGTCGCCTGCGCACATCCAGGACCGCCGCCGGGCCGACATAGTGCGCCGGTGGGATTCGGTCAATGGATGCTCCCGCGGGTAAGAAGTGGCTGTAGGCGTCGGTGTGCGTCCCGAAGTGGGTCGGCATCAGGACCTGCTGGCACCGGAAGCCGATGTCGGCGAGGTCCCCGAAGTGAATGAATCCCGGCCGCGGCTCGCCGGGGAAATTCAGCATCTCGTGCGTGATCTTCCGCGTCAGGTCAATTACCCGTGCTCGCTGTCCGCTCGCCATTCCCCCTCCCCGGAAAGTAGAGGCAACCGCAAATACACGCCAATCAACGCAAATGGGTCTTGCTGAGGCGTTCTTGCCTATTCGTGTTCATTCGCGTTCATTTGCGTTCATTTGCGGTTGCATCTTCGTCCTCAGATCTCCAACATGACTTTGATGGCGTCCCGGCCGCTGCGGGCCGTCTCGTACGCCTCGGCAAACCGCTCCAGCGGGAAGGTGTGGGTGATCACCGCCTCGGTGTTCACGCGGCCGTCGGCGATCAGGGCCAGCGCCGCGTCCCAGGTCCCCGTCGGGCACACCGCGCCCAGCACCTCCAGGTCCCGCATCATGATGTCGCTGGGCCGGATCTCGGCCAGCTCGTCGCCATAGTATCCGATGACGCCCACGCGGCCGCCGGGACGCACGACCTTGATCGCCTGCGACAGCGCCTTCGGGTTCCCGGAGCACTCCATCACGACGTCCGCCTCGGCATTCGCGCTCCCCAGGGCCTCCGCCAGCGACATCTTGGACAGGTCCAGGATGCCCGTCGCCCCGAGGCGCCGCGCCAGATCCAGCCGCTCCGCCCGAAGATCCGCCTGCCAGACCTCGGCCGCTCCCGCCGCGCGGCAGACCTGCATGGTGAAGAGGCCGATGGGTCCCGCCCCCAGGACCACGACGCGATCCCCCGGGCCGATGCGTGCGCGCCTCGCCCCATAGAGGGCCACGCCCACCGGCTCCGCCAGGGCGGCCGCTTTCAGCGAGAGGCCGGACGGCAGCACCCGGACGCTCCGCGCGAGGGTCACCAGGTATTCGGCGTGCGCCCCGTTCAGGCTGAAGCCCAACTCTTCCATCTTCCGGCACAAGTTCGGCCGCCCGCCAACGCACGCGGGACAGATCCCGCAGGTGACCAGGTTATCCGCCACGACATCCCGGCCCACCAGTTCGGCGTGCCCGGGCGGCGCCTCGACCACCTGCCCGCTCCACTCGTGGCCGAGGATGATGGGATATTTCGCCTGGTCCGGCATCGTCCCGTCGATGAGATCGAAGTCCGTGGCGCAGCAGGCGCTGTAGCGCACCTGGACCAGGACCTGGTCGGCCCGCGGGGCCGGCCGCGGCAGCTCCTCCAGGCGCATCTGGTGAGGTCCCCGCAGCAGGACACCCCGCATGGTCGCATTCACGTCCACTTCCTCCGCTGACAAGGCATGGAGGGACTGACAGAGCCAGCCGAAAGGCACAACTCATGTCATGGGAAAGCGTCGCTGCCGTTTACCACATGCTCGGATCGAATTCAATGGATTTCAAGAATAAGGGTGTGGCAGCGATTGCGGGGGCCGAGGGGATAGATGAGGTGATAGGGCTGAGGTGTGTGTGGTCGCTGCGACGCCTTGACCTATCAGGACACGTGGGTACCCGTGGTTGGCGTTACCGGCGAGCAGCCCGGGATCGGTGAGTCCGACGCAGCAGTTCCAGTTCCTTGCGTAGCGGGGCCCAGTACTTTCGGTCGGCAGCCCGCTCCGCTTCCTGTTCCCGCCGGAGGGCCTCCCCCAAGCGCTCAAGATCCCCCGTTGCGGCAATGCTGAGAAGTGGGCGGGCTGCCGCCAGGCGTCGCGCGCGGGCCGGCCGACGGCGCACCAGTTCCGCCAGCAGCTCAGGCGTCCGCAGCTCGCGCAGCCAGAAGTCCACCCGTCTCGGGTTCGGGTTATTCCTGTTTCTGAAATAGTCCGCCTCGACAAGTCGCCTGACCATCGGCCAGTCCCTGTCGCGTTGGGTCTTCTTGGCGGCGACCAGATCGGGCAGGCTCAGGAGGTTAACGCGCCCCAACTCCCGGCTGGAGACCACCTCCCGCCTATCCCAGAGCTTCTCAAATGTGTCGCAACCGCGGAGCACGGACATAATATCGATCCTGAGTCCGGCCACTTCGGGCTCCTGGCAGCGGAAGTGACAGCCATGACCGCGAAGGAGGTGCGATTCCTCCAGCGGGGGGACGAAGACCGGTTCTGCCGCCAACTCTTCCAGCGCTCGTCGCAATCGCGTGAGGTTGCCCTGCGAGCAGAGCACCGCCACGTCAACGTCCCGACTGAACTCGGCGGCGCCGTAGGCGATGCACGCCTGCCCGCCCATGAGCAGCGCCCGAACCCGATGCTTCCGGAAAATGGAAAGGACTTTGCGTATCGGGTTCGGGGTCAAGGCTCCCTCCCAGCCCCAGGTAAGTCGCCCACAGCTTCTCGCTTTCAGAGAGGCGCTGTGCTGGCGTAAGCGACCACCATTCAATGTCCTCGGGTCGAATCTCGTATTTCGGCATCGCTGAGGGGGGTGAGGGTGATAAGAATTTGCTTTCGGGGGTGCGGGGCCGGGCCATCGGCGAGGGGCGCCGCACGCCCCCAGTTCCACCCGAATGCCGGGAGCATGGGACGGAGCGGGCGGCATTGTCAAGGAGAAAGTGCGCAGCGAAACCTTTCGTCACGGCTAAGCACCCTCTGTGGCCTCCGGCGGGTCGTGCGCGCGGGGAAGCCAGGGCACGAGGTGCCGTAGGATCTTTTCGATGACCTCCTGCTGATCAATGAAGGCAATGATCCGCCACGCGCTGACGCGTGGCCGGCACACCTGGGGCAGAGCAGGGGATCTGCCTGCGCGCGCGGGCCGGAGGCCGAGGTGGGTTAGGATCGTCTTGGATCACGTCTACAGAGACGGCCTGTGCAGAAATGCTGCGGATCGGTTGACCTACAAGTGAAAAGAACCCATTGGCGCCAACGATCCACCCTTCGCCTCTTCCTTTCACCTTGGCGCCTTGCCCGCCACCATCACCTGCACCCCGCACCGCCGGATGCGCGTGAGCATGGACCGGGGCGACGCGGCGTCGGTGACGAGGACCTGGGCGGCCCCGATCGGCGCGAAAGTTGCCAGCGTCACCCGGCCGAACTTGCTGTGGTCCGCAACCACCACCACCCGCGACGCCTTGCGGATCATGGCGGCGTTGGTCTCGGCTTCCGCCAGGATCGGCGTCGTGTACCCGGCCTTCAGATCAATCCCGTTGGCGCCGAGAAAGAGGATGTCTATCTGGAGCCGCTCCAGCGTCCAGAGCGATGGGGGGCCCACCAGGGCGTCCGCCGGGGTCCGGAAGTGGCCACCGGTCAGGATGATGTTCGACTGGCCTCGATCCAGCTCCAGGGCGATGTTCGTCGAATTGGTGATGAAGGTGAGATCGGTCCGCGGCGCCAGCGTCCGCGCGACGTGCCAGGTGGTGGTCCCGGCACCCAGGGCAACGACGCTGCCGGGCGAAACCAGGGCGGCCGCCTCCTTGGCGATGACCTCTTTCTCCTCCACATGCTGCTGCCGGGAGTTCGAGAAATGGGACTCCTCCGTCTTCCCAAGTTCCAAGACGGCCCCGCCGTGAAGCCGGCGCACCAGCCCTCGCTCCACCAGGACGGCGAGATCCCGGCGCACCGTCATCTCGGAGGCGCGAACCGCGCGGGCCAGCCGGCCCACCGAGACCACCCCGTGCAGTTTCAGGAGGGCCAGGATCTTCTGTTGGCGGAGCAGCGAGTGCACGGTCGAATCCCCAACCCAACACAGCTCACCAGCAAGACACCAAGGCACCAAGCATCATCAACTCCTGAGAAGCCCCGGACACCTCTTGCGTAGGGATCTGGTGATTCACTTGCCGGAGGGGCTTGATCCCTGAAGAATAGTCAGGGGCTTCTTGATGTCTCGGTGCCTTGGTGGTACACCTCCGTCACCGGCGGCGTAACGGGGGGCGGTACCGCTTTGGAACCCCACCGGGCATGGCCAGCACCGCCAGGATCTGGTCGTGGATCTTCCCGTTGCTGGCGACGGTCTCTCCCCCGAAGCTGTCGAAGGGCCCGCCCCGGAAGTCCGACATGAGCCCGCCCGCCTCCTCGACGATCAGGCCTCCCGCGGCGACATCCCAGGGCGACTGGTCGATCTCCCAGTACCCGTCGAACCGGCCGCAGGCCACGTAGCAGAGGTCCAGGGCGCCCGCGCCACGATCCCGGACCCCCAGCGAGCAGGTGGCAAAGCGAGTGAACGTGCGCCCCACCGGCCCGGCGAATCTCCCCACGCGATGGGGAAGCCCGGTCCCCAGGAAGGCCGCCTCGAGATCGCTGACCTCGGAGACGCGGATGGGCCGGCCGTTACACCACGCGCCGGCCCCCCGGACGGCCACAAACAGCTCCTCGTGCACCGGGTCATCCACGACGCCCACCTCCACCCGGCCCTCCCGCTCGACGGCAATCGACACGCAGAAACTTGGGATGCCGCGGGCGAAGTTCTTGGTCCCGTCCAGTGGATCCACAATCCAGCGCCACTCCGTCCCGGCCGTGGCGTCCAGCCCTTCCTCGGCCAGGATGCCGTGAGCCGGGAATCGGCGGCGAAGCCGGCGCACGATGAGGCTCTGGGCCTCTATATCGGCCGCGGTCACCACGTCCGCAGGGCCCTTCAGCGTGACCTGTACCGCCGTTCGGAAGCGTCGGCGGAGGATGCGACCTGCGTCGAGCGCCAGGGCGATCGCTTCGGCGGTGAGCGGCTGGAGGACGGTCGGCAGGCGGGACACGCGGAATTCGCGGACTGTCACGGTGTTCTCCATTTCAATGAAACACTGACAACCGACAACGGGCAACTGACAATGGGCAGAGATCCGAGCCACACAATTACGACTCGGACCACACCATCTTCCGGTTGTCGGTTTCTCATTGTCGGTTTGGAATTTTCCATTGCGGTCAGCCGTCCGCTGGAAAGAGCATGACGTCGTTTGGGCGCACGGCGAAGCGAACCCGCTCGCCCTCCTTCCGCAGGCGGGCCGGGTCCGGCTTGTGCTCGTCCAGGTGGATCAGGGAGCCGTCCGCCAGGCGGAGGCGATAGCGCAAGATGGCCCCGAGGAATTCGCGGTTGGCCACCACCCCTTCCCCCAGCGTGGCCCCGGAAAGATCTTCGCCCTCGGGCAGCAATGCAACCGCCTCCGGTCGAAACACCGCCAGCACCTGCCCTGCGGCGACGCCCGCCCGGCGCGCCCGAAGCATCCAGCCACCGATCTCCACGCGAACCCATTCCCCCTCCGTCCCGACCACCGTGCCCCGAAGGGCATTGCTGGTCCCGATGAACTGGGCCACGAAGGCGCTCTTCGGCGCCTGATACACGTCCCAGGGGAATCCGACCTGTTCCACCCGCCCGGCGTTCATCACCGCCAGCCGCTCCGAAATGGCCAGTGCTTCCTCCTGATCGTGCGTGACATAGATCGTGGTGATCCCCAGTTCGCGCTGCAACCGCCGGATTTCCGTTCGCATCTCCACGCGCAGCTTGGCATCCAGATTCGAGAGGGGCTCGTCCATCAGCAGGATCCGGGGCTGGATCACCAGGGCGCGCGCCGTGGCCACCCGCTGCTGCTGCCCACCGGACAGTTGGTGGGGCATCCGCGTCGCCAGCGCCTCCATCTGCACCAGCCGCAAGGCACCTGCGACGCGCCGCTCGATCTCCGCGCCGGGGACCTGGCGGGCCCGCAGGCCGTACGCCACGTTGTCGAAGACCGTGAGATGCGGGAAGATGGCGTAGTTCTGGAAGACCATCCCGATGTCACGCCGGTGGGCGGGCAACGTGTCCAGCCGCACATCCCTGCTCCACACTCTCCCTCCATCGGGCTTGGTGAATCCGGCGATGATCCGGAGGAGCGTCGTCTTGCCGCAGCCGCTGGGTCCCAACAGGGTGAAGAACTCCCCCTGATTGACCTCCAGCGAGATCTCGTCCAGGGCTCGCACGGAGCCGAAGCTTCGGCTCACCCGCTCGATCCGAACATCCACCGACATGGTCCGGCCTATCCCCTCTCCCTCAAGTCAAGAAAAGGCAACCGCAAATGCACGCAAATCAACGCAAAGGATATGAGACAAAGTTTCCTAGCCATTCGTGTTCATTGGCGTTCATTTGCGGTTGCATGTCCGTCTTCAGATCTCCAGCACGACCTTGATGGAGCCGGCCGCTTCGTTCCGCGCCGCCTCCAGCGCCCGGGGGACCTCCGCCAGGGGGAAGCGCCCGGTGACCATTCGCTCCACCTGGATCCGTCCCGTCGCCACCAGCTTCACCGTTTCGGCCCACAGGCCCGGCGAGGATTGGTGGCCGATGACCGTCAGGGCGTTCATGACAATCCCGTCAGTGTCGAAGGCGCCGATCGGCCCGCCGTGAAGGCCGTAGAGCAGCACCTGGCCGCCGCGCCGGACCAGGCGGAATGCCTCCTGGATGGTTCGCGGGCTCCCCACCGCCTCGATCACCAGGTCCGGGCCCATGCCGTCGCAGATCTCGCGGCTCCGTCCCAGCACATCCTCTCCGGCATCCAGGAGATAGTCCGCCCCCAGGGCCCGGCCCAGGGCCTGCCTGGCCGGGGTCGTCCCCACCAGCAGGATTCGCCCCGCCCCCTTGAGCCGGGCCAACTGGACGAACAGCAGCCCCGCCGGGCCGCTGCCCAGGATCAGGACGTCGTCGCCGGCCCGCACCTCTACCCGCTCCATGGCGCCCAGGGTGCAGTTGAGGGGCTCCAGGAGCGCGCCGGCCTCCCAGGAGATCCCCGCGGGCAAGGGCACCAGGTTCTCCCGTGGCACAGCGATCTCCTCGCGCCAGCCGCCGTCCACGGTGAACCCCAGTTCCCGCGGCGTGTCGCACAGGTGCGGCATCCCGCGCCGGCAGTAGGGGCAGCGGTGGCAGCTCAGCACCGAGGCCACCGCCACCCGCGTCCCCGCGGGCAGGTCCGAGGCGCCGCCGACCACCTCCCCGGCCAGCTCGTGTCCCAGGATCAGGGGCGGCCGAGCGAAGGGCAGGCGACCGTCCACGATGTGGAGGTCCGTGGCGCAGATGCCGGCGGCCCGGATCCGCACCCGAACCAGGCCGGCATCCGGGGCGGCCGCCGGCACCTCCCGCACCTCCACCGCCCCAACTCCGGTCCATATCGCCGCCTGCATGGCGCTACGTCAGGACCATGGCCTTCTCCTCGGCCCACAGGTTCCAGACCAGGAGCGGCAGGAACACCACCAGGAGGAGCAGCGAGGAGGCCGCGGCGGCGCTGCCGAAGTTGCTGCTGATCACCTGACGGTAGATGATCACGGTCATGGTGGCCCAGGCGCCGAAGAACAGGAAGATGGTGGAGCTGATCTCCGTGATGGTCTGGACCCAGGTGAGGATCCCGCCCGCGATGATCCCCGGCGCCATCAGCCGCGCGGTGATCTTGAAGAAGCTCCGCAGGGGGGGGACCCCCAGGCTGACGGACGCCTCTTCCACGTTGGGATCGATCTGCTGGAGGATGGCGGCACTGGCCCGGACCGAGTACGGCAGCCGCCGCACGAAGTACGCCAGGACCAGGATGAGGAACGTTCCCGTCAACAGGAGGGGCGGCCGGTTGAAGGCCACGATGTACGCCACCCCGATGACCGTTCCCGGAATGGCGTAGGGCAGCATGACCACCGAGTCGAGGACGGTGGTCACCGGGGAGGGCCGGCGGATCAGGATGTAGCCCAAGAGCGTCCCCACCAGGACATCCAGGGCCGACGACAGCCCGGAGAGGAAGAAGCTGTTGAGGATGGCCCGTGGCACAGAGAAAAAGATGTTGGCATAGTTGTCCAGGCTGAATTCCGGATAGAGGACCGGCCCGCGGCTCTTGAAGAAGGAGATGATGAGGATCACCAGGGACGGCAGCAGGGACACCGCCACCACCAGGTACACCGCGCCCGTCACCAGGGTTCGGGCCACCGGTCGCAGGCGCTGCACCTCGGGCCGGGCCAGGGAGGACATCTGGATGACCTTCCGCCGGCTGTACCAGCGCTGCAGCAGCAGGACCGCCGTGCAGCAGAGCACCAGGACCGAGCTGGCCGTGCTCGCCATGGTCGGATTCCCGCCCAGCTCGTTGATGAACAGGCTGTAGATCAGGGTCGGGAGGACCGTATAGCCCTCCCCGATGATCATGGGCGAGCCGAACTCGGCGAAGGCCGACAGGAACACCAGGAGGGCCCCGGCCAGGACGGAGGGCAGGGTCACCGGCAGCGTCACCGTGAAGAAGGTCCGGAGCGGACTGGAGCCCAAACTCTGGCCCGCCTCCTCCAGCCCGCGATCCACGGCCATCAGGGCGCCGGAGACGATCAGGAACACGAACGGGTAGAGGTTCAACGTCAACGAGAGGACGATGCCGTGCATCCCATAGATGGTTGGCAGGTGAATCCCCCAGGCCTGGAGCAGCGTCATCAGGTAGCCCGAGCGGCCCATGAGGAGGATCCAGGAGTAGGCCCCGATGAACGGCGGCGACAGCAGGGGCAGGACCGCCAGGGTCCGGACGATGGCCTTGCCTGGAATGTCGAATCGGGTGACCAGGAAGGCCAGCGGCACCCCTACCACCAGGGCGCCCAGCGTGACGAGGGAACTCACCTGGAAGCTGTTCCAGACACTTCCCCGATAGTACCGGTACCGGAAGAACTGGACGTAATTCTCCAGGCTGATCCCGCCGCCCTCGCCGATGAAGCTGGCCGTGAAGAGCCTGGCCAGGGGGTAGACCAGGAGGAACGCGATGACGAGATGGATGGCCAGGGCGACCCCCGACCATCCATCTCGCGGCAACCAGCGGAGCCGTCCCATCCCTCGAGTAAAATCAGCCGCCGAGCTTCAACATGAGGTCCCGCCATTGCTTGATAAGGCGGTCCTTGTTGTCTGCGGCCCAGTTGAAGTCGTAATTGATGGCCCTGATGTCCTTCAAGTCCGGCAGGCCCGGCGGCGAGATCACGTCGGTCCGCGACGAGCGCAGGGAGAACTTCTCGGCCAGGAGCGTCATGACCTCCTTGGACAGGAGGAAATCCACCAGCAGCCGGGCCGCCTTGGGGTGCTTGGCCCCCTTGATGACGGCGTTGGCGTCGGGCGGGATGGCCGTCCCGTCGGTCGGGTAGATCGCCCCGATCGGCGCCCCGCCGGAAATGAACCGGCCCACGATATCCTCGTAGGAGAGCCCGATGGCGTACTCGCCGTCCTTGACCCCGTTGGGCACCTTGCTGGAGCTGGGCAGGACCTTCACGTTCTTCATGATGTCCTCGACCACCTTCCAGCCCGCGGCGTTGTCCCCGTAGATGGAAAGGATGGTCGCCAGCTGGATGTACGCCGAGCCGGAGCGGTCGGCCGCGGCGAAGGCAATCTTTCCTTTCCACTTGGGATCCGCCAGGTCCTTCCACGCCTTTGGCTTTTCGCTCTCGCTGACCATCTTCTTGTTGTACACGATCACCATGGGGGTCACGTTATTCGGCACCCAGGTCGGACTCTTTCGGTAGGAGGGGTGGACCTTGTCCAGCTCGGCTGGCGCGTAGGGCTCCAGCAGCGCCTTGTGGGCGTCGAGCACCTCGGCCCCCACCCCCCAGAAGACATCCCCCAGCGGATTGTCCTTCTCCGCCTGGGCCCGCTTGATGATTTCGCTCGTCCCGGATTCGACCGCCTGCACCTTGATCCCCGTCTTCTTCTCGAAGAGGGGGACGATCGCCTGCACCAGATCGCTCTGGGACGCCGTGTAGAGGACCACCGTGCCCTCGTGGTCAGCCGCCCCGGCCAGGGCCATCGCCGGGATCGCCGCCAGCGCCACCACGCCGAGGATTCCAACACCCCACCGCCACCATCGCCTCATGGCTCCCTCCTTTCCTTAACGGTTTTCAGTTCTCCAGGTCACGAAAAAGCAACCGCAGATACACGCAGATGAACGCAGATATTTTTCAGCAGGATTCCGACCCATTTGCGTGTATTTGCGTTCATCTGCGGTTGCATTGGTTCGGCTTTTCTACTCGCGGACGTGGCCGTCCCAGCCGATCGAGGTGACCGACTGCACCCCGCTGTACACCACCGCCATGGTCTCGCACTCGAGTGACTCGCCCGGTGCCAGGGTCCGGTGCCGTCCGGCGGCCACCGCCTTGTCCAGTTGGTGCGGCCAGCCGGTCCACGGCTCCAGCGCTACATGGTAGTGGCCGCGCCATCCCCCGTACACCATCCAGCACCACAGGACCGGGAACACGTCCCGTGGGAAGACGAGACCGATCCCCACCTCTGCCTTCGGGTCAGTCAGGGCGACCCACCCATCGGTCAGTTCGGTCGCGTAGTGTCCCTCGCACCATCCCTGGCTGGCCGGCGGAACAGTACAGACGTCAGGGTTCGGCCACGGATACGTCGTCCCCACCGATCCGAAGGGGGCCGTGGCGGTGTGGCCGATGACCCCGACCCGGGCCGGGGCGTCAATCCGATAGCCCGTCTCGATGCGAAAGCACGGGTGGATCCCCCATACGAAGTCCATGGGCCGCGTGCCGATGTTGCTCAACCGGTGGCGGAAGCGGACGACCGGTTCGTCCACCTCCAGGCGAATCCACTTCTCCATCCGGGCCGGCGCGATGACGGTCGTCCGCGTGAGGTGCAGGCCGACGGCGGACGGACCGGCCTCCTCCACCTCCCAGGCCCAGGGAAGCGACCAGAGTTCCCCCAGGTACGGGTAGGTCTCGCCCTTGTAGGTGCTGATGTCGCAGGTGGGGAAGACCTCGTCCCAGCCCCCGCTCCACCAGTCGTCGAAGTTCTGGCCGAAGACGGGCAGGCGAGGCGCCAAGCGGGGGTTCTGCCACAGGAGGTTCCGGTCAGAGCGCTTGCAGATGAAATCGTAGATCTTCGCCCCGACCTCGGGCAGGATCGTGAGGCGCAGGCGGGCGTTCTCCAGGAGGATGGCTCGCAGGTCGTGGTATCGCCAGTGTGGGTCAATCCGCGCGGCCGCCATCCGCTCCTCCAGGAATCGCCGTCTCCCACGCCACACCCCAGTCGGGGGTGCGCGGGGTGGCATTGACTCACAGATTCAAACAGAAGTCAACACGAAATCACAGAGCCGATCACCTCCGTCTTCGGGCGTTGCGGTCTGAAAGGGCCCCCGTGTCCCGCCCCCCGATTTTCGAGCGGCCCCGGGAAAATCTCCTTGACGTGCGCGGCCCACCTGGGGTACACATCCTGCCGTTAACGCTAACAGACTCCCGGCCAAAAAATGCCGAAACCCGTCCGGGCCCCGGTCACGCTGAAACATATCGCCCAGCACACCGGGCTGTCAATCATGACCGTGTCCCGGGTCGTGCGCGGCCGCCCCGACGTCAGCGCGGAAAGCCGCCGCAGGGTCCTGGCCGCCGTGCGCCGCCTGGGGTACATCCCGAACCCCGCCGCCCAGCTGCTCGTCAACCGCACGACCCCTGGCGCGCGGAGCGACCGTATCGTCGGCGCCATTCTCAGCCGGGAGGTCGTCACCTCCCACAGTTACTTCGCCGGGATCATCCAGGGCATCGCCGACGAAGCCCGGCGCTCCGACTGCCACCTCCTCCTGGGGTACGGCCTGGGCGATGTCACCCAGCCGTTGGATTATCCCCGGATGATCCGCGAGATGATGACGCGCTGGCTGATCCTGGTGGGCAAAGTCGCGCCCCGTCTTGTTCGGCAACTCCACGGGACCGGCTTCTCCCTCGTCCTCGTGGACATGCGCCCGCCCCTGCGGGACGTGGACGGCGTCATCTGCGACGACGCTCAGGGCGCCTACGAGGCCACTCGCCACCTGATCAAGCTCGGACACCGGCGCATCGCGCTCATCCGGGGGCCGGCGCGACACCCGTTCTCCCAGGCCCTCACCAGCGGGTACCGGCGCGCCTTCCATGAGGCCGGAATGCCCGTCCGGGATGGCTACGTCGTCGAGGCGCCGCTCCGGCCGGAAGGCGGGTATGAGGCGGCCGAAAGACTCCTGAAGGGCCCGAGCCGCCCCAGCGCCATCTTCACCAATGACGATGTGGCCATCGGGGCGCTGCGGGCGATTCACGATCGCGGCCTCACGGTCCCCGACGACATCGCCCTCGTCGGCTACGACGACATCGAGTACGCGGCTCACACCACCCCGCCCCTCACGACTGTCGCCGTCCCGAAGGAGGAGATGGGCCGCATGGCGGTGCGCCGGGCCATCGCCCAGATGGAGGAGGGGGAACGGCACGTCTTCTCCACCACCGTGGTGTCCCACACGCTGTTGATCCGTTCCTCGTGTGGTGCCGGGACCGGCGCCGGCACTGGCGGCCTGCGGCGCCCCCACCGAACCGAAAGGAGTCACCCATGACCGAGACCCTGGCCATCCGGGGGGGGACCCCCGTCGTCCCGAAGGATCTGCACCGTCGCTGGCCCATGATCACCGACGAGGACAAGGCCGCCGTCCTGGCCGCCCTGGACTCTGGCATCGTCTCCGGTCCCTATGCCCCCCAGGTCAAGGCCCTGGAGGAGGAGTGGGCCCGCTACTGCGGCGTCCGGTACGCACTCACCACCAACAGCGGGACGGCCGCCCTGCACACCGCGGTGGCCGCCGGCGGCATCGGGACCGGGGACCAGGTGATCACCACCGCCTTCACGTTCCTGGCCACGGCCCTGGCGGTCCTGCAGCACAACGCCGTCCCCGTCTTCGTGGACATCGATCCGCGGACCTTCACCATCGACCCGGCCAAGATCGCGGAGCGGATCACCCCGCGGACCAAAGCCATCATCCCGGTCCACATCCACGGCGTCCCCGCAGACATGGAACGCATCCAGGCCATCGCGACAAAGCACGGCCTCCTGGTGATCGAGGACGCGGCGCAGGCCCACGGCGCCACCTACCGCGGCCGGAAGGTCGGCGGGATCGGAGACATGGGGTGCTTCTCCTTCCAGGCCAGCAAGAACCTGCCCGCGGGCGAAGGCGGGATGTTCGTGACCAACCGCCCCGACCTGCGGGAACGCGCCAACCGATTCCGGATGTTCGGCGAGGACATCCAGGAAAGCGACCGGAGGGCCTTCGACCCTGCCCGCCCCCTGGACGGGGTGCGGGAGTATAACTCGCTGATGATGGGGTGGATGTACCGGACCAACGAGCTGACCGCGGCCCTGTGCCGAAGCCAGTTGCGCCGCCTCGATCACTGGCTGGACAATACGCGCAGAAACGCCGCCTACCTCACCCTGCATCTGGGCAAGATCCCGGGCATCACCCCACCCTACCTCCCGTCCGACTGCACGGCGAGCTACTACCAGTACCGCGTCCGCCTGGACCCCCGCGCCGCGGGCGTGGATCTGCCGCCGAAAGAGTTCCGGGTCAAGGTGCTGGCGGCGCTGAAGGCCGAAGGGGTCGAGGTGAGCCTGTGGCAGACCGTCCCCGTCCCGGGCCAGACCCTGTTCCAGGAGCGGACCGGCTATGGCCTGTCCTGTCCGTGGAAGTGTCCCCTGGGCGAGGAGGTGAAATACGACCTGGCCGAGTACCCGGAGACGATCCGACTGCTGGCCGACTCGCTGGTCATCGGGTCGCATTCCCATCCCCTGTTCCCGCAGCCGATGGAGCTGATGCGGTCCTACGTGGAGGCGATCCAACGGGTCTTCGCGAATCTGGACCAGGTGCTTGGTTGAGCTGACGCTGTCCTGCGGTGCTGCCGTGCTGCTGTGCTGCAGTTGGACGACAGCAGCACCGCAGCACTTCCACACTGCAGCACAAGAGAGGGGAGGGACGCCATGAGACAGAGAAGCCTATGGGTTTGGGTGGCGACGGTTCTGGCAGTGCTGCTCGTCCCGCCCGCCGTTGCGGGCGAGAACAAGGTCACCATCCTGTGCAGTCCCGACCCCGCCTGGTGCGAGGCGGTGAAGCGGGAATTCAGCAAGACCGGGATCCAGGCGGAGTTCGTTCGCCTCAGCTCGGGGGCGGCCCTGACCCGCCTGCGGGCCGAGAAGGCCAACCCGGCTTTCGACGTGTGGTTCGGCGGCACGGGTGATCCCCACTGGGTGGCGCAGGCCGAGGGGCTCACCGAATTCTTCCGGCCCAAGGCGTGGGGCGACCTCCGGCCACAGCTCGCCAAGGCGGTGGACGGACACTACATTCCAGTCACCACGGGGCTCCATGGGTTTGGGGTCAACGAGAAGCTTCTCAAGGAGAAGAACCTGCCCGTCCCGGAGACCTGGAAGGAGCTGGGCGACCCACGCTACAAGGGGCTCATCGCTATGCCCAACCCGAACACCTCGGGGACCGGCTACGTGATGATGACCACCATCATCCAGATCTACGGCGAGGACCCGGGCTTCGAGCTGATCAAGGCCATCCACAGGAACATCGGCCAGTACACGCGGAGCGGTGGCGACCCGAGCCTCCTGGCGGGCCGCGGCGAGGTAGCCATCGGCGTCTCCTTCGCGAATGACGTGGTGGAGCGGGTGCGGAAGGGTTTCCCGATCCGTTTCGTGGCGCCCAAGGACGGGACCGGCTACGAGATCGGGGGCCTCAGCCTGGTGAAGGGTGGCCCCAATCGGGCGAACGGGCTGAAGCTCATTGACTGGGCCCTGGAGCCGGAGAACCAGAAGCTGGGCCCCCAGAACGGCGAGCCCAGCATCCCCTCTCACTCGAAATCGGTCATTGATCCAGACGTTCCTCGCTTCGAAGATGCCAAGGCCATCGCCTACGATTTCGGCAAGTACGGGACGCCCGCGGTCCGCGACGGGCTGGTCAAGAAGTGGACCGAGCAGGTTTTTCCCCTGCCCAAGTGATGTGAGTTGGTAGAATGGTGGATTCGTGGATTGGGGGCGCAATGTGCGGAACGCGGGAGCCGGCTGACCTATGCCTCCACACGAAGCGAAGCGCGAGGCGGACTTACTGCCGTGCTGCTCTTTCAGAATAACCCGCAGCACCGCAATCCGCCAGGGGGGACGGCACCCCAGCACGGTTGAATAATGCGGAACTCGACTCTGCCTTTGCAAAGGAGGGGTCACGATGAAAAGAAGAGGTTCGTTGGTTCTGCTGGCGATCGCCCTGGCAGTTTTGTTCGCCCTGCCCGCCTTTGCGGGTGAAAACAAAGTCACGATTCTGTGCAGCCCCGACCCCGCCTGGTGCGAGGCGGTGAAGCGGGAATTCAGCAAGACCGGGATCCAGACGGAGTTCGTGCGGCTCAGCTCGGGGGCCGCGCTTGCCCGGCTCCGCGCCGAGAAGGCCAACCCGGCGTTCGACGTGTGGTTCGGCGGCAGCGGCGACTCCCAGTGGGTGGCCGAGGCCGAGGGCCTGGCCGAGTTCTTCCGACCCAAGGCGTGGGGCGACCTGCGACCGCAGCTCAGCAAGGCGGTGGACGGACACTACATCCCGCTCTACACCGGCCTGCACGGCTTCGGCGTCAACGAGAAGATCTTGAAAGAGAAGAACCTGCCCGTCCCGGAGACCTGGAAGGAGCTGGGCGACCCACGCTACAAGGGGCTCATCGCCATGCCCAACCCGAACACCTCGGGGACCGGCTACGTGATGATGACCACCATCATCCAGATCTACGGCGAGGACCCGGGCTTCGAGCTGATCAAGGCCATCCACAGGAACATCGGCCAGTACACGCGGAGCGGTGGCGACCCGAGCCTCCTGGCGGGCCGCGGCGAGGTAGCCATCGGCGTCTCCTTCGCCAACGACGTGGTCGAGCGGGCGCGGAAGGGCTTCCCGATCCGTTTCGTGGGACCGAGAGACGGCACCGGCTACGAGATCGGAGGGCTCAACCTGGTGAAGGGCGGCCCCAATCGGGCGAACGGGCTGAAACTCATTGACTGGGCCCTGGAGCCGGAGAACCAGAAGCTGGGCCCCCAGAACGGCGAGGTCAGCATCCCCTCTCACTCGAAATCGGTCATTGATCCCGACGTGCCTCGCTTCGAAGACGCCAAGGTCATCGCCTACGACTTCGGCAAGTACGGCACGCCCGCCGTCCGGGACGGGCTGATCAGGAAGTGGACCGAGCAGGTGTTCCCGCTCCCTAAGTGATGTCACGAGTCAACTGGTCGATTAGTCGATTGGCGAAACGCGGGATTGCGGCGCCGTTCCTCCCCAATGGACCAATTGACTAATCGACCAATCGACGTCTGTTCGTATGACCGCATATCGCCGTGAGACGGTCCTCTGGAGCCTCCTGACCCTGGGGGCGTTCGCCGTCCTGCCGTGGGAGCGGGTCGGGAAGGCGTTCCTCACCCTCTCCTGGTCCCGGACCGCCCTGGGTCAGGTGCCGAGCCACTGGCCCCTGGCCATGGTGGGCGTCGCCGCCGGTCTGGCCATTCTCCTGGCGCTTGGCGGGGGCGGTACTCAGCAGGCAGGACGCCTGATCCTCACCGTATCCACCCTGGGACTGCTGGTGGGGCTCATCCAGTTATTCACCGCTGGGCGCGCCTTCGGCCTGGGGGCCATGGTCAGCCTGTTCGGCCTGCTGACACTGGCCGGTATCGGACTGGCGCAGGCAGGGTACCTCCGGGGCGGCGCCTTCGTCGGGGCAGGCATCTTGTGGGCGGCCGGTCTGGTGATCATCTTCATCCTGTTTCCACTTTTCACCATGCTACAGGCGAGTGTTGTGATCCAGGGGAGCCTCACCACCTCGGGTCTCCTCCGGTACCTGCGGTCGCCGATCTTCCTGCTCCTGCGCCACCCGGAATTGCCCGTGGATCCGATCAGGTGGGGGATTGGGGTTGGCGTGGCCACTGGGCTCATCGCAGTCCTCACCGGCTGGGGAGTCACGCGGCGGACCCGCGCCAGCCTGCTCTGGGGAGTCGGCATCGGGATAGGCGCTGGCCTCCTGACCATGCTGGCCCTCGGCATGGGGGGACTGCGAAACAGCCTGTTCCTGGCCGTCATCGTCAGCCTGATCTCCACGAGCCTGGGATTCATTTTCGCCCTGCTGGAATCCCGCAGCCGCCTGTGGACGCGACGCCTCTTGGGACCGCTATCCATTCTTCCCATCATCACGCCGGCCTTCGTCCTCGGCTTGGCCATGATCTACATGTTCGGCCGGCGCGGGTTCATCACCCACACCCTGCTGGGGCTCTCCACCAACGCCTTCTTCGGTCCCCTGGGCGTGGGCGTGGCACAGGTCCTGGCATTCACCCCCATCGCGTACCTGGTCCTGGTGGGCGTGATCCACGCCATGGACGTCTCGCTGGAGGAGGCGGCCCAGACTTTGCGGGCGGATCGCTGGACCCTCTTCCGGACGATCCTCTGGCCCCTGACGCGGCCCGGGTTGGCCAATGCCCTGCTCCTGGTGATGATTGAGAGCCTGGCGGATTTCGGGAACCCCTTGCTCCTGGGGGGCGGCGCCCCCTTTCTGTCGACCGAGATCTTCTATGCCATCGAGGGCCGCTTCGATCAGCAAGAGGCGGCCACCTACGGCCTGGTCCTTCTGGCCATCACCCTGACCATTTTCTTCCTCCAGCGGTACTGGCTGGGCCGCCGCTCGTATGTCACCGTGACCGGAAAACCCTCCGGGGGTCGCCCCACACCCTTGCCCCTGGGTGTCGACCTCGCCCTGACCGGGGTCTTCCTGGCCTTCGCGGCCGTGGCAGCCCTCCTGTACGGCTCCATCTTCTTCGGCAGCTTCGTGAAGCTCTGGGGGATTGACCACACCTTCACCCTCCAGAACTACCGGGACCTCGTGAGCAATGGTATCCCCGTCCTCCTGGACACCATGCGCCTGTCGGCCCTGGCCGCCTTCCCCTCGGCGGGGCTGGGGTTCCTCATCGCGTACCTGACGCTGCGGCACCGCTTCGTCGGCCGGACGGCGCTGGAGTTCTCGGCCATGCTCTCCTATGCGATCCCGGGGACCGTCATGGGCATCGGCTACATCCTGGCCTTCAACACCGGGGCCCTGCACCTCACGGGAACGGCCGCCATCATCGTCCTGGCCTTCATCTTCCGCGGGATGCCCGTGGGCATCCGGAGCGGCGTGGCCGCCCTCACCCAGCTCGATCCCAGCCTGGAGGAGGCCTCGGCCACCCTCAAGGCCGGGACGGCGACGACGCTCCGCCGGGTGGTCGTTCCCCTCATCCGGTCGGCCATCCTCACCGGCCTGATCTACAGTTTCGTCCGAGCCATGACGGCCGTGAGCCAGGTCATCTTCCTGGTGTCGCCGGGCCACGACCTGGTGACGGTCCTCATCCTCTCGTGGGCGGAGTACGGCACCATCGGACGCGGCGCCGCCCTGTCCACGTTGCTCATCCTGGTCCTGGCGGCGTGCATCCTGCCCACTCATTGGCTGGGCCGCCGACCCGCCGGCGTGGTGGCGGCGGCGGACTAACCATCGTGCTGCAGTGCGGATGTGCTGCTGTGCTGCTGTTCGACAACCGCAGCACGGCAGCACGGCAGCACCGCAACACAAGGAGCAAACCATGAGCCGCATGCGAGTCGGAGTGATCGGCTGCGGACTGATCGGCCAGATGATGCACCTGCCTCACCTGAAGGAATTGCACGAGCTGTTCGAGGTCGTCGCCCTCTGCGACGTATCTCCCGGAACCCTGAAGTACGTGGGCGAGTACTACGGGGTGACCAAGCGATTCGCCGATCACCGGGACCTGCTCAAGGAACCGCTGGACGCCGTGGCGGTTCTCAGCGCCGACTCCCACGGCGCGGTCATCGTGGACGCCCTCGAGGCTGGAAAGCACGTCTTCGCCGAGAAGCCCATGTGCTACACCCTGCGGGAAGCGGACGAGATCCTGGCCGCGCACAAGAAAGCCGGCACGGTCTGCATGGTCACTTACATGAAGCGGTACGATCCCGGCTTCCGCTATGCCCAGCCGCTCATCCGAAACCTGAAGGATCTCCAGGCCATCCACATCACCATCCTGCACCCGTCCGAGGCGAACCAGGCCGGGCACCATGATATCCGCCGGTTCCCCGATGTCCCGGCCGACGCCCGGGCGCGCCTCCGCGCGGAGCAGGACGCCTTGATCCGGGAGGTGATTGGCGAGTTCACCCCGCTGGAGCGCCGGGTCTTCGCCGAAAACCTCCTGTCCACCCTGGTCCATGACATCAACGTCCTGCGGGGCCTGTCGGGCGATCCGATCGAGGTTCTCTTTACCGACGTCTGGGCCGGCGGCGAGGGCATGCTGACCTGCATGCGGTACGCCTCTGGCGTCCGCGCCATCATCAGCCTCCAGTATCTGCCTGACCTGGCCCACTACGAGGAGACGGTGGCCTACTATGCCAAGGCCGACCGGGTCCGCCTGGTCTTCCCGTCCCCCTTCTTCCGCAACGTGCCCACACCCGTCATCGTGGAAGGGATGGAGGACGGGAAGCCGTTCGAGAAGCAAGTCATCGCCTCGATGAAGGAGGCCTTCAAGGAGGAGCTGCTCTACTTCGCCGAGTGCGTGCAGCTGGCCAAGACACCCATCACGACGCCGGAGGAGGCCAGGGGAGACGTCGCCCTCCTCCACCAGATTTTCAAGGCCATCAAGCGGCCGCTCCACTAGTGGCGAGGCCGGCCATGGTCTCGGTTCGCCAGGCCGGTCCGGTGATGACGAACTGACTAGAGTGGGAGGAATGCCATGAGACGACAGAGTTTGATGCTGATCGGGGTGGTTCTCTCGGCGACAGCGCTCAGCCTGGTGGGCCTGGCGGAGGCCCAGCAGAAGATCGTGATCTATGCGGCCCAGGACGAGAAGACCACCAACGAGATGACCCGCATGTTCACGGAAGAGACCAAGATTGGAACGGAGGTCATTCGTGTGGCTGCCGCCGGCACGTTAGCCACGCGCATCCGGGCGGAGAAGGCGGCACCCAGGGCCGACATCTTCATGGGCGGCTCGGTGGAGTTTCACGAACCGCTGGCTACGGACGGGCTGGTCCTGCCCTATCGCTCCCCGGTGGTGGAGCAGGCGAAGATCGACCCGGCCTACGTCAGCCCGCAAAACTACTGGCACGGGTTCTTCGTCAACAGCCTGGTGATCATCCTGAACCCCGAGCGGTTCCAGCGGGAGATCGCCTCGGTTGGCATCGCCAAGCCGAAGACCTGGGATGATCTGCTGAATCCCGTCTACCGCAAGAAGGTGATCGCCGGCAACCCGGCCACGTGCGGGGGGGCGTACATCTTCTCGGCGCTCCAGATCTTCCGCCAGGGCGGGGAGGCCCAGGGCTTCGACTGGCTGAAGAAGCTGGATGGCCAGATCCTGCAGTACACGCCGACCTGTCCCGGCACGATCACGCTGGTCACCCGGGGCGAGGGGGTGGCCGGGATCACCTGGGCCGATGACTCCATCGAGGCCATGCTGGAGAAGCAGCCCATCGAGGTCATCTTTCCGCCCGACACTGGTGCGGAGATCGGCGGGATCTCCATCATCAAGGGGGGGCCAAACCCCGAGGGGGCCAAGAAGTGGGTGGACTTCGCCCTGGGGAAGAAGGCCCAGGCCCTCAAGACGGAGCTAGGCTTCACGTACCCCGTCCGGGCAGATGTGGACCCGCCCAAGAACGTCCCCCCGCTGTCGGCCATCAGGCTGGGGAAGTACGATCGGAAGTTCGCCATCGAGAACCGGGACCGCCTAACGAAGAAGTGGGAAGCGGAGATCGGCTCGAAGCGGTGAGCCACCTCGGAAATCGACCCGGATATGTTCCCCGATAGCGGGATCCATCCTGCCACCGCGGTCACCTCAGGGTGGCGGGTTCGCGCCTTTTTCCGCGAGCCCGTCACCCTGACGGTCGGCTTCGCCCTCGGAGGACTCCTGGCAGTCTTCGTGCTCCTGCCCATCCTCCAGGTCATCACCTTTCCCCCCTTGCAGGATTACCTCCACCTCCCGGAGAACAGCCGGTGGATGCGGGCGACCAGCAACACCTTCCGCATGGTGCTCCTCTCGACGTGCACCTCCACCCTGGTCGGGTTTCTGTATGCCCTGGCGATGACCCGTCCCGACTTTCCGGCGCGCGGATTCTTCCGCCTGGTCGCCGTCCTCCCGCTGTTCTCTCCCCCGTTTACCATCGGGTTCTCCTACCTCCTGATGTTCGGCCGGTTCGGGGTCATCACTCATGGGCTGTTCGGGTTGGAGGTCAGCATCCTCGGGTGGTGGAGCCTGTGGGTGGTGCAAACGCTGAGCAATTTCCCCTACGCTGCGCTGGCCATCGAACGCGCCCTGGCTGCGACCCCGCCCACCCTGGAGGCGGCCGCCCGCGACCTGGGCGGTGGCTGGCTGGCTATCTTCCGGACCATCACGCTCCCCCTGGCGCGACCCGCCGTGGCGGGGGCCGCGCTGCTGGTGGCCATCTATGTGCTCGCCGATTTCGCGAACCCGCTCATCATCGGTGGGGACTTCCCCTTGCTGGCGACGGAGGCCTGGTACCGGATCGACGGCTGGGGCGATCTCAGGGGGGCGACCCTGCTGGCCGCGACGCTCCTTCCCCCAGCGGTTCTCCTGTTCGTCGCGGAGCGCTACTGGGTGAGCCGGCGGACCTACGCCGTCATCGGGGGGCGCGGGAGTTCTCTGGACCGTCCTCCCATGCCGGGTCTCTTGAAGTGGTTCCTTCTCGCCTTCTGTGGGATGATCGCCGGGCTCATCCTGAGCCTCTACTTCGGTGTCGTGGCCGGGGCCTTCACCCGCACCTGGGGCGTGGACTGGACCCCGACCCTGGCCCAGTGGTACGTGGCGCTGACCAAGGCCGACCACATCCGGAACAGCCTGGTCTTCGCCGCGGCCGCGGGCCTGTGTGGGACGGTCCTCGCCACGATCGCGGCATACCTGGTGGACCAGAAAGCCTTCCCCGCCTGGAGGCTGCTGGATGCCCTCTGTGTCCTCCCCGCGGCCGTACCGGGCGTCTTCTTCGGCATCGGGTATCTCCTGGTCTTCAACCGCCCCGGGGTCCCCTTGGCCGGCACCGCCCTCGTCCTGATCCTCGCCTTCACCTTTCACAATCTGCCTTTCAGCTACCAGATCGCGCGGGCCGGCCTGGCGCAGATCCATCAGCATATGGCGGACGCGGCGGCCGATCTGGGGGCATTCCGCTTCCGCATCCTGTGGGACGTCCACCTCCGGCTCATCTTTCCCGCCTGCGTCGCCGCGTGGACCACGGCCTTCGTCAACAGCGTGACCAACCTGAGCATCGCCGTCTTCCTGGTGGCGGGGGGAAATCAGGTGGCCACCTTTTCGATCCTGGGTCTCATCGGGGACAACCGGCTGGAGGCCGCTTCGGCCGTCACGACGGCCCTGCTCTTCGTCACCCTTGGAGTCGTCGCCGCCGCCTGGCGGTTCTCTCGCGGCGCTCGCGTCATCCCGGGAGTCCTCAGTGGATAAGGCATACGTCGAGCTGGCGCACCTTACAAAGCGCTTCGGGGACGTGGCGGCGGTTGCCGATGTTTCCCTGGACGTTCCCGAGGGGCGGATCACGACCCTGCTGGGACCCAGCGGTTGCGGCAAGACCACCCTGCTGCGCCTGATCGCCGGATTCTTCCCTCCCGACGCGGGAGAGATCCGGATCAAGGGGGCGCGGGTGGATCACCTTCCGCCCCAGCGGCGACGCACCGCCATCGTCTTCCAGGATTATGCCCTCTTCCCCCATCTGAGCGTCTTCGAGAACGTGGCCTACGGCCTCCGGCGCCGACGCGTGCCCGCGCCCGAGGTCGCGCGGCGGGTCCGGGACATCCTGGCGTTTCTCGGGCTCGAGGGACATGAGGATGCCGCCCCGCTCCGCCTGTCCGGGGGGCAGCAGCAGCGCGTTGCCCTGGCCCGGGCCCTGGCTGTGGAGCCGGATGTGCTGCTCCTCGACGAGCCGTTGAGCAACCTGGACGCCAAGCTGCGCACGCGGGTCCGGACGGAGCTGAAAGAGATCCAGCAGTCCCTCGGCAAGACCACCATCTTCGTCACCCATGACCAGGAGGAGGCGCTGTCCATCTCTGACCGCATGGCCGTCATGGACGCGGGCCGCATCCGCCAGGTCGGGACCCCGGTCGAGGTGTACGCCCATCCCCTGGACCGGTTCGTGGCCGACTTCGTCGGGATCGCCAACTTCCTCCCCGCGACGGTTCGGGCGGTCACGCCTGAGGCCATCGTCGTCGAATCCCCCCTGGGGACCCTGATCACCCCACCCGGCAGGGGCCTCACCGAAGGACAGGCGGTCACGATGCTGCTCCGCCCCGAAGCCATGCGGCTGTCGTCCGAACCCGGGCCCGGAAAGCTCCGGACCCAGATCCGCTCCACCAGCTTCCTCGGGGGGATGCAGCGCCATCGCGTGCGAGTCGGGGAGCTCGACCTAATCGTGGACGAACCCTCCCCGGGAATGATAGAACACTCCGGCCGGGAGATGTGGCTCACAGTGGACTCCGCCCGGGCCCACCTCCTGCCATCGGAGCCGGCATGAGCCTCCGTCCCGAAACACAAGCGGCCATCCAGGCAGCCGAGGCCGCGGGTCGGATCCTGCTGCGCCACTTCGGCCGGGTGCGAGGCATCCGGCTCAAAGGATCCAAAGACCCCGTCACGGCGGCCGACCTCGCGGCGGAGCGGTGCATTCGCGCCTCGCTGGCGCGACGGTTCCCCGCGATCGGGTTCCTGGGCGAAGAGGGCAGGGCCACCGAGGGAGCCGGCGGCCGCTGGGTTGTGGACCCGCTGGACGGCACGATCGGGTTCATCGCCGGGCTCCCCTTCTTCGCCGTTTCCATCGGGCTGGAGCGGAAGGGGAAGATCGAATCCGGTGTGATCCTCCTGCCCAGGCTGGGCGAGCTGTTCGTGGCGGAGCGGGGACGGGGGGCGTGGCTCCACGGCCGCCGGCTCCGTGTCTCGCGGACGAATGACCTGGCTGACTGCGTGGTCTCGCTGTGGCACGACAACTCGGTGTGGCGCGACCGGCGCCTCCGCGAGGGCATCGCGCGACTCGCCCTCCGCGTCCGCAGCCTGCGGATCTTCGGCGCCGCTTTTTCCCTGGCATACGTCGCGGCCGGCCGCCTGGACGGCTACTGGGAGCAGAGCGCCAAGCCCTGGGATGTCGCGGCGGGCGCCCTGCTGGTCACAGAGGCGGGCGGTCGCGTCACCGACGGGAAGGGAAGGCCTTTTACCCTGGAGCAGTCCACCATCCTGGCCAGCAACGGTCGGATTCATCCCAGGCTGATCACCGCCCTGAACGGCCGGCCGCGCATGGCGGCGTTGGGGAGGTCCTGATGACTACGACATCGCCCATCACGCTGGGCATCGGGGTCCTGGGCTATGCCGGCGTGGCCAAGGCCCACCTCAACGCCCTCAAGAAGCTCCCCTACATCTTCTGGCCCTCACCGGTTCGCTTCCGCCTCCTGGGGGTCGGCGGGCGGTCCATCCACGGCGTGGAGGACGCGGCGCGCCGGTACGGATTCGAATACGGCACGACAGATTGGCGCCGGCTGGTGGATGATCCCCGGGTGGGGCTCTTCATCAATTGTGCCCCCAATGACGTTCACGCGGAGTCCTGTCTGGCGGCAGCCGGGGAAGGCAAGCACCTGCTGTGCGAGAAACCGCTGGCACGGGATGCCCGCGAGGCCCGGCGGATGTGGGAGGGGGTGCGTCGCGGCCGCGTCCGCCACCAGGTGAGCTACAACTACCGGTTCATCCCCGCGGTGCGGTTTGCACGGGAGATAATCCAGGCCGGGGACCTGGGCGAGATCATCCATTTTCGCACGCGGTACACGGACGATACGCTCAGCGACCCGGCCACACCCCACACTTGGCGGCAAGAGAAGCGACGGGCGGGCAGCGGCGCCGTGGGGGATATCGCCTCTCACGCCCTCGACCTGGGGCGGTTCCTGGTAGGCGAACTGAAAGGTGTCGCCGGCCTCTCTCGGATCGTGGTTCCCCGTCGCCCGGTTCGAGGGCGGTCCCGGCAGACGAAGGCAGTTGACGTCGAGGACCTGTACGAGGGCCTCCTGGAATTCGCCAACGGCGCCGTGGGCACCCTGGAGGTCTCGACCCTGTGCCTGGGGCGCAAGAACTACCTGACCTTCGAGGTGAACGGGACGAAGGGGAGCCTCTGCTTCAACCTGGAGCGCCTGAACGAGCTGGAGGTGTTCCGGGCGGAACGGGGCCGGCGGGACCGGGGGTTCAAGACCGTCCTGGTCACCGACGGCGACCATCCCTATGGTGGCACCTGGTGGCCGCCGGGGCACATCCTGGGGTGGGAGCACACCTTCGTCCACCAACTGCATCACCTGGTGAAGGCGATCATCAGCCAGGAGACAGTGGCCCCGCTGGCCGCCGACTTCCACGACGGGTATATCAACGCCGTCCTGTGCGATGCCCTCCTCCAGGCGGCGCGCACGGGCAAGCGCGTGCGGCTGAAGTCGTCGCCCCGGAGGCCCAACGGCAACAAGACGTGAGCCCCAGAGTGGTGCGTGCATTTGCAGACCGGCACGGATATAGGAGATAATGAGGACACGACGTCGAATGTAAAGTCCCCATCGAGGGCGGAGGAGGTGATCGAAGAACAGACGACCACCTGTGGGCGTACCGTTCTGGCAACTGTTGCTTTCCCATTGGGGAAGGGGGCAAGCGATGAAGAGCCGTGTCTGGATAGCCCTGACGTTACTCGTGACCTTGAGCCTGGCGTTTTCCTCCCTGACCGCGCCCCGGGACGCGGCGGCCGCATCAGCGGCCCCGACCGAGTTGGTCATCGCCGACAGCCAGTCGGGGGCAAACTTCCAGGCCTACTGGCAGAAGTACGTGATCCCGTCGGTCAGGCAGACCCTGGGCGTGAACCTGAAGTACCTCGTGTCCAGCGATGCGGAACAAGTCCAGAAGGCCAAGGCGTGGAAGCCGGGCCAGGGGGACGTGCACATCCTCTTCCCCAAGTCCATTGCGACCTGGGTGACCTCGGGCGTCCCCCTGGAAACCCTCAACAGCACGAACGTGCCGAACCTGGCCCGGATTGATCCTCGGTATCTCAAGTCGGACGAGGGGGTGGACCTGCAGGGCAAAGGGGCGCTCTACTGGCGCACCTCCTACGCCCTGATCTACAACAGCCAGTACATCAAGAACCCGCCCAAGTCCTGGAAGGAGTTCTACGACCGGCGGGCGGAGTTCAAGGGGCACATCGGCCTGGTCCGGCCCGACGCCAAGTCCAGCTCCGCCTGGCGGCAGCGCCTGGTGTTCCTGCACGCCTTCCTGAAGGAGAAGCTGGCCATGCCCATGGCCCAACTGGAGAAGGATCCCGCCTTCGTGGACGCCTGGAACAAGCTGAAGGACTTCACCAAGTACGCCAAGCTGCCCCTGCCGGCCGAGCCACCGAACCTGTTCGAGGATTTCAACTCCGGTGACACTTGGATCGCCCTCTACGCCCAGGACTACTCCCTGTGGTCGGCGCGCCAGGGGACCATGCCGCCCACCATCAAGGCCGTGTATCCGGAAGAGGGCGCCGACGAGATCGGGACGGGCTACCTGGCCGTTCCCGCCAACATCTCCGCGGAGCACAAGGCGGTGGCCTTGCGGGTCGTCAACTATCTCCTCTCCGACGACCAGCAGATCCGGCTGCTCACCACAATGTGGCAGTATCCCGGGACCGAGATCGCGGACCAGGCGCCACAAATCGTCTGGGAGATCGTGCCCAAACTGGACGTCCTGACCAAGACCGCGATCCCGCGGGAGCGCATCCGGAAGGATGTCATCGACTACATCAAGGCCCACGCCAAGGAGCTGATTCCCTGACGTGTCAGGGACGGGGAATAACTTCGGGGGGAGCAACGGGCTGGGGGCGGGTGAATACCCGCCCCCACACCTTTTGCGGGCCCTGGACGGAGGGGCGGGTTGCCTACCGTGATCCTGGGTTTTCGGCCACGGGGATTGGCGAAAGGGTGACCTTTTTGATTTCCAGAGCCGGTGGAGACGGTTCCTCCAGGTCATGCACCAGCCTTTGGGCGATGAATCCTTCCGCCCCGCTCGACAGCCTCACCTTCACCCACCCTGGGGCGTCGGCGATCTTTTCCAGCTTCGCCCCCCGCCGGAGAATCGCCAGGACCTTGCTGTCCCTGCTCGCCGCGCCCCGGATATTCGCAGCAGACACCCTGATCAGGACAAACCCGACTGCTCGCCCCGGCGATGGCCCCGCCTCCGGGTCGGAAGCAGCGTTGGTGGGCGGGGTCTGACGGGTGGTTACGGCGGCAGCGACCCGAGACACCTGGACCGTCCCTCTTGCCTGTTCCTTCCCGAGCTGGCTGCTGATTCGCTCCATGATCTCCGTCGCGGTGGCCAGATCTCTCAGGAGGTTCGGCTTCGCCGCATTCACCTTCACCCGGGTCGTCATGGGGGTGATCGCGGTGAAGACAATTCCGATCTTCAGCTCCTCCGTGGAGGCCTGGATTTCACCCTGGCTGTCCCTTCGGTCCTTTTCCACGACCGCGATGGCCATCTCGTCCAGGGCCCCCAGGGTGGCGTCCCAGACCTTCGGAAGCTCGGCCGTGAATGTCCGCTCCGCCACGTTGTTGGAATAGTAGCTGACCCCGAATCCCACGGCTGACCCGACGGCCAGGAGGGGGGCACAGCCCTGCGTGTGGACAAAGACGGCAATGAGGAAGGTCGTGCGTATTAGATGACGAAGGGGGGTGGGCACTTTTCGCACGACTCCATCCTGTTTAACCCCTGGATGGACTTGAAGTGCTGATATCTGGCTGGTCCAATCCAGTCTGGAGAACACAGGTGCTGGGCAGGATTCGCACAGTGCACCCTGACTGCATTCCTCGTAGAAGGCGTCGCGGCAGGCATTTAGCTTCGGCAACACTGCTAGCCCTCCGGGGGACGGTCTGTACTTCTATACATAAACGGGGCCAAGAGACCCTGGCTCTCCGGGGTGGACCCCCCTGGCCTCGATCGCTCGGATGCGGACGCTTGCGGGGGCGCGCGCTGTTCTGCTAGATTCTGCCTGCCTGGGTCCGCAGGATTTCACTGCCTCCGCCTGCCAGCGGGAGAAATCCCTTGACGGGCGGCGACCGGAGGAGTACCCAAGCGCCGGCATCGAAGGCCGAGAGGCAAACCGGGCGTCTCAACTCGCACGCAGTCGGGAACACCCTGGAACAGATGGAGAAGGGAGAGGCGGGGGTGGATACCGGTGAAATCCTCCCCCGCCTTTCGCTGCGCCTGGGCGAAGGACTGACATGATCGGGTTTTGGCGAACCCACTCCTCGACGTTGATCACCCTGTTCCTCCTCCTGCCAGCCTTGGCGGGATTCTTCGGCCTCTTCTTCTATCCCATGCTGCTCACTGTGATCCTCAGCTTCCGACCGGAGGGACAGGCGGTCGGCTGGACGCTCGAGAACTATACCCGGTTCCTCGCCGATCCCGACGGCCGGTGGGTGATCCTCCTGACGTTCATCCTTTCCCTGGGCTCCACGGCCCTTTCGGTGCTGTTGAGCGTTCCGCTGGCCCTGATCCTGCGGGAGAAGGTCCGGGGACACCGGTTCTACCGCCTGATGGTCCTCGTCCCTTTGGTGGTACCCGGCCTGATCGGCGCACTGGGCCTCTTGCTCTTCTGGGGGACGCGGGGCTGGTTCAACCTGTTTCTCCTCCAGTTCGTGCCATTCGTACAGCGCCCTGTGGCCGTGAACTACACCCTCCACGGCCTCATCATGTTCTACGTCTGGCTGTACTTCCCCTACACCTGCATCACCACCCTCTCGTCCCTGGAGTCGTTGGACCGGAGCATCGAAGAGGCCGGGGAGGTCTCCGGGGCCACCCGCTGGCAGGTCCTGCGCCACATCGTCCTCCCCCTCATCACGCCCGGGATCCTGGCCGGATCCGTGCTGACCTTCATGGCGGCCTTCGGGGCCTTCAGCGTTCCCCTGATCGCCGGCGGCAACTACCGGCCGCTGGCGGTGGAGATCTACAAGCAGATCTCCGTGCCCATTCCCGCCCGCTGGTCGGCCGCCGGCGCCATCGCCATCGTCATGGGGGCCCTGCAGGTGATCTTCCTGAGCCTCTACATGCGCTTCGTGCGCCGTGGAGGAAGCCCGCAATGATGCTGGTGAGGGCGTATGGCCGGGCCATGTGGGACGCCAGGCTGATCCTGGCGTACACCCTCCTCGTCAGCCTCAGCCTGTTCATCCTGGCCCCCTTCCTGATGATCGCCCTGCGCTCGGTAGGCAAGGGGTGGTTCGGCCGGCTGTGGCTGCCGCCGCAACTGACCCTGGACTGGTACCGCTGGGCGGTCGAGGTGGGCAACATCCCCGAAGTCATGAAGAACACCCTGATCATCGGGGTCATCGCCGTGGCCGTCAGCACTGTGATCGGCATCTTTGCCGGCTGGGCCTTCGGCCGGCGGCAGATGCCGGGCAAGGAAGTGCTCATGGCCATCATCCTGCTGCCCCGGATGATCCCTCCCATCACCTACGCCCTCGGCGTGGCACAGATCTTCTACACGCTCGAGCTGGTGGATACCTACCTGGGCGTGGCGCTGGCCCATGTCTCGGTCTGCGCCCCCTACGCCATCCTGGTCCTGTCTGCCACCTTCGAGGGATTGGACGAGCGGGTGCTGGAGGCGGCCGGCGTCTGCGGGGCGAATACGATCAAGCGCTTCTTCTACGTGGTCCTGCCGCTGATCATGCCCGGCATTCTGGCCTCCATGATCTTCTCCTTCACCCATTCCTACAACGAGTTCACCCTGACCCTGCTCACCTATGGACCCCATACCGTGACGTTGCCGGTGCGCACCTACCTGGCGGTGGGGGACGGGTACTGGGAGATCACCAGCGCCATGGCCATGCTCATGGTCGTTCCCTCCTTCCTCATCCTGGCGGTCATCCAGCGGCGGGCCAAGCCGGAGAAGCTGATCGGCGGATTCAAGGGAGTCTGAGATGGCAGAGGCCATGATTGAATTCCGGGACGTCTGCAAGCGCTACGGGAGCCTCATCGCCAACGATCACCTCAACCTGACGGTTCGGAGGGCCGAGTTGATGACCCTGCTCGGCCCTTCGGGCTGTGGCAAGACCACGGCGCTCCGCTGCCTGACCGGCTACATCCGCCCCGACGAGGGTCGCATCTTCATCGACGGCCAGGACGTCACCGACGTCCCCACCCACCAGCGCGAGCTGGGGATGGTTTTCCAGAACTTCGCCCTCTTTCCCCACATGACGGTCCAGGACAACGTCGGGTTTCCCCTGATGATCCGGAACCTGTCCAAGGCCGAGCGGGCACAGCGGGTGGCCCAGGCCCTGCGGCTGGTCCGGCTGGAGGGCTACGAGTCCCACTACCCCCGTCAGCTCTCGGGCGGGCAGCAGCAACGGGTGGGGTTGGCCCGCGCCCTGGTCTATCGGCCCAAGGTGCTCCTCCTGGATGAGCCCCTCTCCAACCTGGACGCCAAACTGCGCGAAGAGATGCGCTTCGAGATCAAGGAGGTGGTGACGCGACTGGAGATCACCGCCGTGTACGTGACCCACGACCAGGCCGAGGCCCTGGCGCTGTCCGATCGGGTGGCCATCATGAACCGGGGCCGCCTCGAGCAGGTGGGCACGCCGGAGGAGATCTACGAGCATCCGCAGTCCCGATTCGTCGCCGAGTTCATCGGCCTGTCGAATTTCCTGGAGGGCTACGTGCAGGCCGTGGACGGCGACACCATGGTCGTGAGCGTCGGCGGCCTGCAGATGAGGATCCCCGCCCTGGCAGAGGCGGGCCCGGGCCAGCGGGTCCTGCTCTTCCTGCGCCCCAACGAAGTGGAGTTGCTGCGGCCGGACGATCCCGGTGGCGCGAACGTCTTCGACGCGCGGGTGGAGAAGGTCACGTACCTGGGCGACACCTTGGACTATCGGCTGACCTTCGGCCAGGGCCTGACCCTCCGCGTCCAGAGTGACGCGCAGCGACGCTTCGGCCAGGGGGCGCCGGTTCGCCTGCGATTCCCACGCGTTCGCAGCTGGGCGATGACATCCGGCTGAGAACGTTCGGCAGTTCGACCGTTCGGTGGTTCGGGCGTTCTGGAACGACCGAACCGTCGAACCACCGAACCCCCGAACGCTTTTAGAGGAGCCCCATGTCGCAAGACAACCGAACCCATCTAGCGAATCTAACAAAGGACGAGTTTACGGCCGCGATGCAGGCTGGGCGCTGGCTGCTCCTGCCCTTCGGCGCTGTGGAACAGCATGGGCCCCACCTGCCCCTCGGGACCGACCTGTTCTACGCCGAGCACATCTGCGCGGCCGTCGCGGAGCGGATCCACGGACTCGTGGCTCCGCCGCTGCCCTATGGCGTCTGCCGAACGATGCGGAACTTCCCGGGAACGATCTCCCTGACGCCGGCGACACTCGGAGCCGTCGTGCGGGAGGTCGTCGCGGAATACATCCGCCACGGCGGTCGGAAGTTCGCCCTGATCACCGGCCACGCCGAGCCCGCCCAGATGGAGGCCATGCGCGAGGCCGTCCTGCCCCTGGTAAACGCGGACCCCGGACTCATCGTCCTGGCCATCGGGCCGTACGACTTCCTGGATCCCATCCGGCGCGAGGCCGACCTGGCCTCGACGGACGGCCATGCGGGGTCCATCGAGACCTCCGAGATGCTGGTCGTGGCGGAGGAGGCGGTCCGGATGGACCGCATCCCCAAGGTCACCCGGCCACGCCTGTCCCGGTTCCGCGTGATGGCCAATCCCGAGACGGAGTATCCCACCGGCGTCCGGGGCGATACCTCCAAGGTCTCGCGCGAACTCGGCGAGCGAGCCGTTCGCCATATCGTCTCGGAGATCGTGCACCTGCTAGAGCGAATCGAGCGCGACGGAAAGGAGTAGAACATAAACCGCCAAGACGCCAAGGTCGCCAAGGATAGGACGTTTCTGTCTTTCTCACGGAGAACGCGGAACCGGCTTCAGAGGGTTCTCAGGGTCCCCGTTCCCTCGTCCAAATGACTCGTTCCGGCCTTCGCGTTCTTGGCGCCTGCGAAGAAAATCCCCCCTCACCTCCCCTCTCCCCACAACCCCCGGGGGGAGAGGGATAGGGTGAGGGGCGCCGAGATTTTCATGGTTCGTGGTGACCAGCAATGGTCATGACCACTTGGCGGTTGGTATTTTCGGATCGGGGTGAGGAGGGCGCATGACGAAACGACGCACTGGTCAAGTGACGAAAGAACGAAAGGGGCCGTTTTCGTGGCGGCAGACCGTGCAGGAGGGATTGCGGGCTGCGAATGCGGTGGTCCGGCGCATGGCGCCCCGGGCCGGGCAGCGGGTGGTGGCCGGCCGGGAAGCCGGCTACCGCTCGTGGGATCCCGAGGTCATCGGGGTGGACACCGCGGCGGAGCGCGCGATCATCGGCGCCCTCCGGCGCGCCGGCGTCCGCGGGACGCTGCTCTCGGAGGAGGCCGGGGAAACAACCCTGGGGACGCCATTCAACCGTTCCGCCCCCGGGACCGAGCCGGTGTACGTGATCCAGGATCCCTTCGATGGCAGCCTGCTCTATCGTCGCGACATCCGGGCCCACTGGTTCACTGCCGTGGGCATCTACGGGCAGGATGAGAAACCCCGGGCCGCGGGGACGATCGATCATATCACCGGCGAGATCATCCTGGCCGACGCCGCGGGCGCCGTCAGGATTCCCCGGCCCGGTGCCCGTGCGCTTCCGCTCCGTCCGAGCGGGACCACGACGCTGGATGGCGCCTTCCTGGAAGCCTACCTGATGAAGCCGCCGTTTCTGTACGCGACCGCCACCGCCCTGCGGCCGGTCTTCGAGCGGGCCCGGTTCATCCTGGGAAACGGCGGTCCCTACGGCTTCGCCGACGTGGCCTGCGGGCGGATCGACGTGTACTTCGCCTGGAACGAGGCCTTGACCGAGGTCTTCTCCGCCGTCTACATCGCGGAAAGAGCAGGCTCCGTGGTCAGCCACTGGGACGGCTCCCCCGTGCGGTTCCGTCCGGATATCCACGCCGTCTACAACCTGGTGTGCAGCGCCAACCCGCGCCTGCACGAACAGGTGCTCCAGGCCCTGAAGGGCATCACGCCCCCGAAAGGACTCATGCCATGAAGCTTGGCTGCATCTGCGGCACCTTCAATCGCTCCTTCGACGCCGGGACCATGGACCAGATGCGGTTCCTCACCCGCTGCGCCACCGAGCTCCAGGTGCAGGGGGTGGAACTGCAGGACATCCATTTTCCCCAGACCCGGCCGGCGTACCTCCAGATGCTGCGGCGGACCGCCAGGGACCTGGGCCTCGCCATCATCGGCATCGGCGTTCACAACGACTTCGGCCGGGCGGATGTCACCATCCGGCAGAGCGAGGTGGTGAAGGTCAAGCAATGGGTGGAAGTGGCGGAGCAGCTTGGCGCCCCGCTCGTCCGCGTCTTCGCCGGCACCCCCGAGGGCGACCCCGCGGAGAGCGGGGCCCGCTGGCCCGCCATGATCGACTCGCTGCTCGAGGTCGCCGCCTTCGCCGGCCACGCGGGGATGCGGCTGGGCCTGGAGAACCACAACCATGCCGCCTTCACCCCGACCGCTACGGAATTCCTGCGCGTCCTGGACGAGGTCGGGTCTCCCCACCTGGTCCCCCTGCTGGACACCGGGAACTACGTGGACGGCTGGCCATCGGTCCAGAAGACCGTGCCGATTGCGGCGCACGTCCACGCCAAGTTCTGGAAGGTGGCGGCGGACGGCTCCGACGAGAAAGTGGACTACGCCAGGATCGTTCCTTCCCTGCGCGCCGCGGGCTACGATGGCTGGGTGAGCTTCGAGTACGAGGCCAAGGAGCCGGAGGCCACCGGCATCCCCCGCGCCCTCGCCTACCTCAAGCGGATGCTGGAGGGATAGCCCTTGACATTTCGGATTGCGGATTTCGGATTGCGGATTTCAAATCAATGAGCGAGAACCGGAACGCCATGGAAGGAGCCACGCGAAATGTTGTCCTCACCCTCATGGCGCATCCGGATGATGCCGAGTTCCTCTGTGGTGGCACCCTGGCGCTGCTGGCGCAGCAGGATTGGAGCGTCCACGTGGCGACGGCGACGGCGGGTAACTGCGGTTCCAGCACCCTCGGGCCGGAGGAGATCGCCGCTATCCGGCGGCGAGAAGCCAGGTCGGCGGCCAGCCTCCTCGGCGGGACGTTTCACTGTCTTGAGCGACGCGACTTGCAGGTGCGGTACGATGCGGAAACCCTGGTGGCCGCCTGCGGCCTCTTGCGGGCGGTCCGCCCCCGCCTCCTCATCACCCACAGCCCGACCGATTACATGGTGGACCACGAGCAGATCTCCCTGGTCGCCAGGGCCGCTGCTTTCAACGCACCCATTCCCAACGCGCCGGCACCTCTCGGCTCCCGCCCCCTCCAGGCGATCCCACACCTCTACTATGCCGATCCGGTCGAAGGGAAAGACAGCTTCGGTGAGCTTGTCCCGCCCAGACTCTTGATCGACGTCAGCGCCACGCTGGAGGCCAAGCTCGCCATGCTGGCCTGCCACACCTCCTAGCGCGAGTGGCTCCGAAGCCATCACGGGATGGATGATTACTTGGAGAACGCCCGGCGCTGGAGTCTGGCGCGAGGGGTCCTGGCCGGTTGCGCCTACGCGGAGGGTTTTCGCCAACACCGCGGGCATGCCTACCCACAAGACGACCTGCTGGCCCTCACCTTGCCTGATCAAGCAATCCCCTACCCCAGAAAGAACAGCAGAAGGGCGAAGTAGAACCCGACCCATCCGTCCGTCGTTCGGATGGTTCCGTTCCACTGCGGCACCTGGGAGAGCCGTCGGCCCCCCTCCCGCGTGTCGGGAGTCCTTGCTGGCCGGTCACACCACGGCGATCGCCTCCACCTCGATCAGGAAATCCGGGTGGGCCAGGGCGGCCACCCCGACCAGCGTCGTCGCCGGTATCTTTTTGCCGAAGAACTCCTCGCGAACAGGCGAGAGGTCTGCGCGGTGCCGGATGTCGATGAGGTAGGTGGTGAGCTTCACGACGTTCGCCATGGTGCCGCCCCCGGCCTCGACCTGGGCCTTGATCGCCCGGAAGACGGCGCGCGCCTGGGCGACGAAATCCCCCCGGTGAGCCGGGTTTCCCTTGTCGTCATAGGCCACTTGACCAGAGAGAAACAGGATGGTGTTGGCGCCCACGACCTTGATCGCCTGGGCATAATTCGGTGGGTCGAAGACGTCTTTCGCACAGTAGGGCTGGATGGTTGCCACGGAAGACTCCTTTCTGTTATGTCCACGTTGGGACGTTGTTCGCGGGAGGACAACGCCGAAATCCGCGAGCAACAGAAAGAAGAGGAGGCGGGCAACAGCGCGCCCCCTCGTCTTCATCGGAATTGTGAAGGAGAGCTGGACAGCCGCTCACGCAGCCGCGCGCAGGCGCAGCATGCGTTGTCATGGGGTTTTCTCCGCTCCATATCGCCAGGAATCACAGCGATGCGCCTTCGGCTCGACTACTTTCCCGCCCCTCGCATCCCCAGGTGCCGGTCCAGCATCAGCACGGCGGCACCCTGGTCCCCAATCATCTTGAGCTGGGCGATCACCTCGCTCGTAGTCTTCTCTTCCTCGATCTGTTCCGTGATAAACCATTGCAACATGACCTGGGTTGCGTAGTCGTTCTCCTTGCCCGCCAGCGCGTAGAGCCGGTGGATCTTCGCGGTCACCTCTTGCTCGTGTTCCAGGACCTGTCGGAACACGTCGAGGAGCGACTTGAACTCTGCTGGCGGCTGGGCGATGGCCTTGAGCACTGCGCGGCCGCCGCGATCGTTGAGGTAGTCGAACAGCTTCATGGCGTGCGACTGCTCTTCCTGGAACTGGACCCGCATCCAGTGCGCGGAGCCGAAGCGGTTGGTCGCCGCGCAGTACGCGGACATCGAAAGGTACAGATAGGCGGAGCTGAGTTCGGCATTGATCTGCTGGTTGATCGCATCCTGCATCGCTTTGCTGAGCATGGCAGTGTCTCTCCTCTCCTTGTCGCGCGTCGTCTTGTTTTTGCCCGGCATGGGTCACCCCCTCCCGGCTTCTTCCGGCATCGTCAACCGTTCTCGGCTACTGATCCCGCTCACCCACCGGTTCCCTCGATGACTGTGAAGGGAAGTGCGAGCAGGAGCATGTCCCCTCGGTCGGGTATTGACCGGCCGCGCCATTATGGCCTAACGGGGAATCCACGGCAAGCCGACAAGATCCGGGGGCCAATGATCGAACAAGTCAGGCCATTCAGCGCGCTCGAAGGATTGCCATTGGCCGAAGACCCGTCTCGTGTGCTATCTTTTCGGTTCTCGCGCCGGTGCTGCCGCGGCTCCTAGCGCCGGCGGAGATTCTGCCAGTTTGACCGCCAGGGGGCCGGCCGGGACGTCAAGCCACGGGAGGAAGAAACGATGCCGACCCAGACCGACCTGCTGATTCATCCGAACCCCCTTGGACCGGATGCAGTGGGAGAAATCATCTCCGTCAATCCCGAACGCGCCGGCTGGCAGTATATCAGCTTCGGCGTCCGGAGCTTCCGGGCGGGAGACCGCCTCTCGGGGGAAACGGGTGACAACGAGACCGCCCTCGTCATCCTGGGTGGGCAGTGCGACGTGGAATCCACGGCCGGGAACTGGAAGGGCGTGGGAAAGCGCACGCACGTTTTCGACGGCTTGCCCTATGCCCTGTACCTGCCCCGGCAAACGGCCTATGCGGTGCGGGCCGCGACGCCCCTCGAGGTAGCCTTTTGCAGCGCCAGGGCCGAGCGGGATTTCCCCGCGCGCCTCATCCAGCCCCAGGACGTGGAGGTCGAGATCCGGGGCGGGAAGAACGTCACGCGCCAGATCTCTCACGTCGTGAAGCCCGAATTCCCGGCCCATCGCCTGTTGATCGTCGAGGTCTACACCCCCAGCGGCAATTGGTCCAGCTACCCGCCCCACAAGCACGACGAGGCGAACCCGCCCCACGAGGTCAAGCTCGAGGAGATCTACTACCACAAGATCAGCCACCCCGAGGGCTTCGCCATCCAGCGCCTCTACACGAAGGACGGCCGGGTGGACGAGACCCTGACGGTGCGCACCAACGACCTGGTCCTGGTTCGCGAGGGCTACCACCCGGTAGTCGCCGGCCCCGGGTATCACTGCTACTACCTCAACGTCCTGGCCGGGGACGTCCGGAGCATGCAGGCCGCCGACGATCCCACCTACGCCTGGGTGCGCGAGACCTGGGCCCCACGGGAGACCGACTCTCCACTGTATGGCATGATCGGCGGGAAGGGGTAAGTTGGCGGGCGGTTCCTCCCGCGCCCTTCAGGCCCCCTGGAGGGTTTCCGAAACGAGGTGAAACCAAGAGGCGAGAACCCCTGGGATCTCCCCCGATACCGCGATTCTCTCAGTAGGCCCACCATGGGCCCACGCGTTGACCGCATCCTCAGATCTCGGCCCACACCAGCCACACGGCAGGTAAGGCGACACGCCTTTCGGGAGAGCCAGGCGAGTAGATGACGGCCGCCTCCATCCGGAGCTTCGCTGGCGGCGCCACCAGGGCGGCGTTCCCCGCCTGCAAAAGCCGGCCCGTGTCCCGCCTGCCGGTTCAGGCAGATCGAAACGATCAGACGGACCGTCGCAGAAGGTCCAGAAGTCCCGCGGGACCGAGCAGGCGGACGTCCTTGCAGGTTTTCTTGGGGAAGTGCCGCAGGTTCCCGGTGACGAGGATCGCTCGCGCCGCGGCGGCAACCTCGAGGAAGGGCACATCGTCCTTATCCGGAAGGTCGGCAGGCAAGGGGACTGCCGCGACGGGCTCGGCGGTGCGGCGGATGATGTCGAGGACGGTACGAGCGTCTCCGGGAGGAATGGCGAGCCGGGGGCGCCGCAGGACCATCTCGTACTCGCGGAGGATTCGCTCGTCCACACAGGTCTCGATCACGCCTTCAATTACGAGGTCGAGAACCTGGCCGCACGCGCCGCCAGGCGTGAGCAGGCCGGCGACGAGCACGTTGGTGTCGAGGACGATTTTCACCTGGCAGCCCGCCGCTGGCGTCGCGCCTCGGCGATGACCGCATCAATGTCGTCCATGCTCATCCTGTCCAACCCCGCGGCCGTTGCCTTGGCGCGGATCCGCTCGACGGCCAGACGCGCCCGAGCGCGTCGGATGGCCAAAAGCTCCTCCTCCAGCGTCTCCGGCTCCACGCGCGTCATAACGGCAAAGGGCCGACCGTTGGCTGTGAGCACGATCTCCCGCTCGCTCGCAAGGTCTTTGCGGATCGCCGCCGTGTTGCTCCGAAGGTCACGGATCGTGATGAATTTCATGGGGCGCCTCCTTATCCTGCGGATCTGTCGTTCATCTATAGTGTACCTATTTGTGACACGAATGTAAACACAATTGTTCTCCAGTCTAGTACGACATCGGCTGGATGTGGGAGGAATTGGAGATCAGTCGGCTGGAGGCCTGATGATAGACATGGCCGGAGCCCTGGAAAACATCATCGTCCTGGACATGTCCCGGGTGCTGGTGGGGCCGTTCTGCTCCATGATGCTGGCGGACATGGGCGCGGACGTGATCAAAATCGAGGAACCCAGCGTGGGCGACGAGACCCGATCGTGGGGCCCGCCGTTCGAGGCGGGGGAAGCGACCTACTTCCTGAGCATCAACCGGAACAAACGGTCGATCACGGCAACCGGATTGTTCCGTCGCTGATCTTCTGGAGGGTCTCCACGTACAAGGCGTGCTCGTGCTTCAGCACCCGCTCGGCCAGGGAATCCGCGGTGTCGCCCTCAAGGACGGGCACCTGGCACTGATTGACGATGGGACCGGTATCGTAGTTCTCATCAATGAGATGGATGGTGACGCCGGTCACCTTCTCTCCCGCCGCCAGCACCGCCTCGTGCACGCGCTTCCCGTACATCCCCTTCCCGCCGAACTTCGGGAGCAGGGCGGGGTGAATGTTGAGGATCCTGCCCCGATAGGCATTCAGCGTGATGCTCCCCAACTGTTTCATGTAGCCCGCCAGAATCACCGTATCGACGCCATGCCGCTTCAAGACCCTCAAGATCTCCTCGTCCTCCGCCGATCCTGGATGGGTCGCTCCGCTGATGTGATAACAGGGGATCCCCTCGTTCCGGGCCCGCTGCAGCGCCATCGAATCCGAGTTATTGCTGATGACGACGCACGGCTTGGCATCCAATCGTCCGTCCTTACATGCATCGATGATCGCCTGCATGTTGCTGCCGCCATGTGATGCCAGAAAACCCAGATGCGGCGTGGCCATGGCTCCCGTCATCCTTCTCCCGCGGTGGGGAGAGGGGATCAAGAATCGTGCCCCTCTCCCGGGCACCCTCTTGGTGTGGGAGAGGGCACCCAGGTGGTACCCGGTGAGGGTGTCTCAGGGATGCGTGATTAATCCGGGCTAAATGTATTATCCCCCGATCGGTGGGCAAAGGGCAAGGGCGTCCGACATTGACGCTCCTGTGCAGACGAGCGTCCCCGAGGGCGACCGGGGAGATCTCGCGGACTCACGAGGCCAGCGACGGCCGACACCATCCGAATCGGCCGCGATAGGCCGGACCATTATGGTCCTGTATATTGTCCGATCCTTTTCGGCACTCTGCCTTGCGATGCCGGATTCGAACGTTTAGATTTCGTGTCGACCATCTGCTCACCGCCCCGCGGCCCAGTTGCGTCGGAGACCCCCGTCCGTGAGGAACCGCGGGGCTCGGCTCTCACCCGACGTGATCGCACCAGCGATCACACGCCCACGCAAGGGGAGTGACGATGATGGAGACAGCAACCGTTGGTGAGATCCAGGCCATCGCCGATCGGCTGCGCCGTCGCACCCTCGACATGGTCTGGCACGCGCAGGCGGGCCACCCCGGCGGATCCTTCTCCCTGGCAGAGATCCTGGCATGTCTGTACTTCCGGGTCCTGCGGATTGACCCCGCAAGGCCGGACTGGCCTGACCGGGATCGGTTCATCCTCAGCAAGGGGCACGCCGCGCCCATCTACTACGTGGCCCTGGCGGAACGCGGCTTCTTCCCGCCCGAGACCCTGGTCACCTATGACGAGTTGAATTCCATCCTGCAGGGCCATCCCGACATGCATACCCCGGGCGTGGACATGGCCTCGGGATCCCTGGGTCAGGGCCTCTCGCCCGGGATCGGCATGGCCCTGGGCGCGCGCCTTCGGGGGAAGGATTTCCGCGTGGTTGTTGTGCTGGGCGACGGCGAGATCCAGGAAGGCCAGGTGTGGGAGGCCGCCATGGCGGCCAGCGCCTACCGTCTGGACAACCTGACCGCCATCGTGGATTGGAACAAGATCCAACTCAGCGACTTCATCGAGAAGGCCCTGCCCATGGACCCGGTGCCGGACAAGTGGCGTGCCTTTGGCTGGCAGGTCCGCGAGTGCGACGGGCACGACGTGGCGGCGATCCTCCACGCGCTGGAGGAGCTGCGGCAGGTCCGGGGACGGCCCACGGTCCTCCTGGCCCACACGGTGAAGGGCAAGGGCGTCTCCTTCATGGAGAACAACCCGGCCTGGCACGCCAAGGCCCCCAACGAGCAAGAGTATCTTCAGGCCAAGACCGAACTGGCGGTGAGGAGGTGAGCGCCATGCCAGAGCAGATCGCCATGCGCGAGGCCTTCGGGCAAACCCTGGTCGCACTGGGCAAGCGCGTCCCGGACCTCGTCGTCCTGGACGCCGACGTGGCCCCCTCGACCCGCGCGGTCCTCTTCGCCCAGGCCTTCCCCGAGCGCTTCTTCCAGGTGGGCATCGCCGAGCAGAACATGATCGGCATGGCCGCGGGCCTCTCCACCCTGGGCTTCATTCCTTTCACCAGCACCTTCGCCTGCTTCGCCAAGCGGGACCTGGACCAGATCCGGATCACGGTGGCCCAGCCCAAGAACAACGTGAAGGTCACCGGCCACTACAGCGGCCTCTTGGCCGGCAAGACGGGGAAGACGCACCAGTCCATCCAGGATCTGGCCATCATGCGGACCATGCCCAACATGACGGTCATCGCGCCGGCCGACGGCGTGGAGGTCGAGAAGGCCATGGAGGCCTTGGTCGCCGTGCACGGGCCCGCCTACCTGCGCCTGGCCCGGGATCCCAGCCCGGTGATCTTCGATTCGTCCTACCGATTCGAGATCGGCCGCGCGGTGAAGGTGCGCGATGGCAGCGACGTGGCCCTCATCAGCACCGGCACCCAGACCCCCCGGACGGTCGAGGCCGCCGAGATGCTTCAGGCCGAGGGCGTCTCTGCCCTGGTCCTCCACGTGCCCACCCTGAAGCCGCTGGATGTGGACGCCATCGTGGCGGCCGCGGAGCGGACCGGCCTGGTGGTGACCGCCGAGGAACACAGCATCCTGGGCGGCCTGGGGGGCGCCGTGGCCGAGGTCCTGTCGGAGCACCGGCCCACGCCCATGGCGCGGGTCGGCGTCCGGGACGTGTACGCCGAATCGGCGCCCAACGACGCCCTGCTGGAGAAGTACGGCGTGACGGCACGCCACGTGGCGCAGGCGGCCAGGTCGCACCTGGCCAAGTGGCGGCGCTGAGCGATTGTCCCACATGCCCCGGCGTCCTGTGGCCATCCCGTGAAAGGTCTGCACAACCGGACCCTTGTGCCTCCGGGATTGCCGGCCATGCAGAGATCGCCCAAAATGGCGGGCGATGCGCTTCGCCCAACCCGGTTGCCGGCAGATTCGCCCGCACCGTCCCGGTGCGGCACGCACACATCGTCCACCCTGTTGACGCGGCGAGGAGGAGAGACGCATGCACGGCGCCTTTAACGGCAAGTTCCTGCGCGTGGACCTGACCCGGGGCACGACAGAGGTCGAGGACGTCCCGGAACTGACCTACCGCATGTACCTCGGGGGCAGCGCCATGGCGGCCTACATCCTGACGCGGGAGCTCAAGCCCGGCATCGACCCGCTCGGCCCGGACAACATCCTGGTCTTCACCACCTGCCCCGCCAACGGCAGCCCCCTCTCCGGGACCAACCGCTTCACCTGCGCGGCGAAGTCGCCGCTCACCGGGGGCTACGGCGAGAGCGAGGCCGGCGGCTGGTGGGGGCCGGAGCTGAAGTTCGCGGGTTTCGACGGCATCATCGTCACGGGGCAGTCCCCCCGCCCGGTGTACCTGTGGATTGCCGACGGCAAGGCGGAGCTGCGCGATGCTTCGCACCTGTGGGGCAAGCTGTCGGGCGAGGTGCAGGACATCCTGACCGCGGAGACGGACAAGCGGGCCCGCGTCCTCCAGTGCGGCATCGCCGGCGAGCGGGGCGTCCGCCTGGCCAACATCGTGAACGAGTTGAAGCACTTCCACGGGCGGAGTGGCCTGGGGGCCGTGATGGGCAGCAAGCGGCTCCGGGCCATCGCCGTCCGCGGCCACGGCAAGCTGGAGGCCAAGGACCCCCAGGGCCTCCAGGCCGTCCTGAAATGGTTCCGGGAGCAGTACAAGCGGGACGCCGACATGCTCCACAAGTACGGGACCTCGCGCAACGTCGTGGGCATGAGCGCCGACGGGATCCTGCCGACCCGCAACTTCCGGGAGGGCCAGTTCGAGCACGCCAAGGAGATCAGCGGTCAGCGCATGGCCGAGACCATCCTGACGGACGAGGGCACCTGCTTCGCCTGCGCCATCGCCTGCAAGCGGGACGTGGACGTGCCGGAGATGGGGGTCACATCCAAATACGGCGGCCCCGAGTACGAGACGATCGCCGCCAGCGGCTCCGCCTGCGGGGTGGGGGACATCAAGGTCATCGCCAAGTTCCACCAGATCTGCGGCGAGTACGTCCTGGACACCATCTCCGCCGGGATGACCATCGCCTTCGCCATGGAGTGCTTCGAGAACGGCATCCTGACCACGGCCGACACCGACGGGATCGAGCTGCGCTTCGGCAACGGCGACGCCCTGCTCGCCATGATCGAGAAGATGGGAAAGCGCGAGGGATTCGGCGACGTCCTGGCCGACGGGGCGAAGCGCGCGGCGGAGCGGATCGGCCGGGGGGCCGAACAGTTCGTGCTCACCGTCAAGGGACAGGAGATCCCCATGCACGAGCCGCGAGGCAAGCAGGGGCTGGCCCTGGCCTACGCCACGGCGCCGGCCGGGGCCGATCACATGCGGGCCCCCCACGACCCGCTCTACGAGGGCTTCCATCCCTCCGGGGCCCACGCACTGGAGCCCCTGGGGCTGTGCGAGCCCCTGCCGCGATTGGAGCTGTCGCCGCGCAAGGTGCGGGCCTACTACTACGCCAACCAGTGGTGGAGCCTGTGCAGCTCCCTGGGCATCTGTCACCTGGCCGCGGCGCCGATTAACATCCTGGGCATCACCCAGATGGTGAACCTGGCCCGGGCCATCACCGGCTGGGATACCAGCCTCTGGGAACTCTGCAAGGTGGCGGAGCGGGGCAAGTCCCTGGCCCGCGTCTTCAACTCCCGCGAGGGCTTCACCCCCAAGGACGACCGGCTGCCCAAGCGCCTGCACGAGGCGTTCACCAGCGGGCCGTTGAAGGACGTCCGGATCGATCCCGACACGTTCGCCCGGGCCGTCCGCCTGTATCATCAGATGGAGGGCTGGGATCCGGAGACGGGCTGGCCGACCTTTGCCAAGCTGGCCGAGCTGGGGATCGAATGGGCCGCGAAGCCGGGGGACACCTGGTAGAGTACTACGATCTCTCCACAGATTGCGCAGACTCCGCCCCGCTACGCGGCTCGGAGCGGGGTTGGCCGATTTCACGTGGGAGGCGTTCCGGATGAATCTGCGTGAATCTGCGTAATCTGCGGATCAAATGGAGTCTTCGAGAAAGGAGTTTTCATGCGACTCGCAGGCAAGGTGGCCATCGTGACCGGCGGTGCGCAGGGCATCGGACGAGGCATCGTGCTGTGCATGGCCAAGGAAGGGGCGGACATCGCCATCGCTGACCTCAAGGTCGAAGAAGCGGCCAAGGTCGCGGACGAGGTGAAGGCCCTGGGCCGGAAGGCCCTGGCGGTCAAGGCCGACGTGACGAAGCCAGCCGACTTCGAGGCGCTGTTCGAGACGGTGAAGAAGGAGCTGGGCAAGATCGACATCCTGGTGAACAATGCCGGCGTGGCCTGCAAGCCCGGCCTGCCCTTCACCAACAACACCGAGGAGGACTGGGACCGGGTCCACGCGGTCAACGTGAAGTCCATCTTCTTCGCGTGCAAGGCCATCGCCCCCTATTTCATCGAGCGGAAGGCCGGCCGGATCATCAACATCGCCTCCATCGCTGGCCCCATGAACTCGCCCTCCATGCCGCCCTACAGCGTGTCCAAGATGGGGGTCATCACGTTCACCAAGATCGTGGCCAAGGAGCTGGCCGCCCACGACGTCACCGTGAATGCCATCTGTCCCGGGATCCTGTGGACCGCCTTCTGGCAGGAGCTGGCCGAGACCATGGCCCGGACCAACCCCCAGTTCGCCGGCATGGCGCCGCGCCAGGTGTTCGACAGCCGCGTGCAGGCCGTCATCCCCATGAAGCGGGAGCAGACGCCCGAGGACATCGGCTGGGCCGCCGTGTTCCTCGCCTCGGACGAGGCGCGCAACATCACCGGCCAGGCCCTGCACGTGGACGGCGGCGTGGTGATGTGACGGGGGGCCCGGGCACATGTGCCGGGCCCCAGGCTGTTTCTCATTCCCGTCGGATCCACCCGTTCTCTCGCGCCGACCGGACCCGCGGGGAGGACTTCGTCTCCTTGACTTTCCAGGCGGCATTGGCATAGCATCCGGGACTCCGAGGGGGGTCGAGGCTCACAAGGAGGAGGGACAAGACATGCAGAAGGGTCAGCGATTCCATGGCGGACGATTTCGTGATCCTTTCAGCAGGCGGGAATTTCTGAAGGGGGCGGCTGCCCTGGGCGTCGGCGCGGGCCTGGCCGGGCTTTCCTTCCGGGAGGCGGCGGGCGCCGCGGCCAAGGAGGTGAACATCGGGGTCCTGTATCCGACCTCCGGGTCGCAGGCGCGGTTCGGCCAGATGTGCGTGAACGCCGTGAAGCTGGCCGTGGACGAGGTGAACGCTGCCGGCGGGATCAAATCCTTGGGCGGGGCCAAGATCAACCCGATATACGCCGACATCCAGAGCGATCCCGGGGTCACCCGGAACCAGGCCGAGCGCCTCATGGCCACGGGGAATCTCACGGCCGCCACCGGCTCCTACGTCAGCACCTACACCCTGGTGGCGACCGAGGTGGCGGAGCGCTACAAGATCCCGTACGTCACGGGCTCCATCGCCAACAAACTCACCGAGCGTGGATTCAAGTTCATCTTCCAGGTCTCGCCCAAGGCCAACATGTTCGGCGAGATGCAGATGGAATTCGCGGGCACGCTGGCCGGCCGGGGGACGCGGGCCGCGGTGGTCTTCGAGGACACGGACTACGGCACCTCGACCTCCAAGGGGGTCATCGAGGGAGCCAAGAAGGTCGGCTTCGAGGTGGTCATGGCCGAGCCCTACACCGCGAAGTTCACCGACGCGACCCCCCTGGTGAACAAGATCAAGGCGTCCAAGCCGGACCTCTTCTTCCCGGTGTCGTACATCACCGACGCCCTGCTCATCATCCGGACGATGAAGCAGCTCAACGTCAACGCCGGGATCATCGCGGGCGGGGCGGGATACCTCATCCCCGACTTCTACAAGGACCTGGGCAAGGACGCCGAGTATGTCTTTTCCGTCGGCTCCTGGAACTACGACGTCAACTGCGCGGAGGTCCCCAAGATCGCCGAGGCCTACGAGAAGCGCTACGGCGAGTTCCTCATGGAGCACGCGGGGGAAGCCTACGTCATGATCTGGGTCCTGGCCGATGCCCTCGAGCGGGCCGCCTCCACGGACCCGCTCAAGGTGCGGGACGCCCTGGCCAAGACGAATCTGACGAAGGGGCCCGGGTCGGTCATGCCGGGATGCCGCGTCGAGTTCGACGAGACCGGGTGGAACAAGCGCGTGCACCCCGTCATAGTGCAGTGGCAGAATGGCCAGCTCCGGACCGTCTACCCGGCCTCGGACGCCCGGGTGAAGCCCGTCTGGCCGGTCCCGGCGTGGGACAAGCGCGGCTAGCCGGGTGAGACGCAGGCGGTAGAGCGAGACGACAGGATCCGGGCAGGGGAAGGGGGTCAAGGGCACGACGCGCCCGGCGGGCGCCCGGGGCCCTTGGCCCCCCTTTGTGTGTGATGGACCTCACGACGTTCTTCCAGGCCGTCATCACCGGCGTGCTCATGGCCGGGATCTATGCCCTGGTGGCCATCGGGCTGACCCTCATCTTCGGGGTCGTCCGGATCGTGAACTTCGCCCACGGCGAATTCGTGATGGTAGGGATGTACGTTACCTTCTGGCTTTGGAAACTGTGGGGCGTTGATCCGTACCTCTCCCTCCTGATCACCATGCCGGTCCTCTTCGTTTTTGGGGTCCTGGTCCAGCGCTTCCTCTTCCGCCCGATTCTGTCCGCACCCGATATGGCCCAGATCTTCTTGACGGTAGGGTTGTCGGTCGTCCTCATGAACGCGGCCCTCTTTTTCTTCACGGCGGACTTCCGCTCGGTCAAGACAACCTATTCGGAGTGGGCCCTCCGCGTCGGCGGGGTCACCCTGGGCGTCCCCCGGATCTTTGCCTTCGCCGGGGCCCTCGTGCTGGCCGGCCTTCTCACCCTCTTCCTGTCCAAGACGGATATCGGGAAGGCGCTGCGGGCTGTGGCCCAGGACCGGGAGGTGAGCATGCTCCTGGGGATCGACCCGGAGCGGATGTACCTCCTGGCGGTGGGTCTGGGCGCCGCCCTGGCCGGGGCGGCGGGTGGCCTCATCGTGCCGTTCTTCTACGTGTTTCCCACGGTGGGGGTGGTGTTCGTTCTGATCGCGTTCGTCGTGGTGATCCTTGGAACCCTGGGCAGCATCCGGGGGGCCCTGCTGGCCTCCCTCATCGTCGGCGTGGCGGAATCCCTGGGGATCTTGTTCGCCGGGGCCGATCTGGGCCTTGTCGTGGTCTTCGCCATCCTGGTGGCGACGCTCATCCTGAAGCCCTCGGGGCTGATGGGGCAGGCGTGAGCCGAGAGTCGAGAGTCGCGAGCCGAGAGCCGAGTGTTACAAGCTGATGGCTGATGGCTTGCCATGAGCCGAGCGAGTATTCAATGAGCAGGAGAGGAAAGCAGTGAAAGCCGCGGGGTCGCCAGAGTATTACCTGCCAGCGGGCATCCTGCTCTTCCTGATCGTGCTCCCCTTCCTGCTGCCGAATCCCTTCTACGTGCACATCGTGGTCATGATGGCGGTCTTCGTCGTCCTCGGCGGGGCCTGGAACCTCATCGGCGGCTACGGAGGACAACTCTCCCTGGGCCACGCGGCGTTCTTCGGGACCGGGGCGTATGTCTCAACCCTGATGGTAAACGCCTATGGGATTTCCCCATGGATCACCATGTGGCTGGGCGGTCTGGCCGCCCTCCTCCTCAGCCTCCCCGTGGGGATCATTTGTTTCCGGCTCCAGGGTCCCTATTTCGCCATCGCCACCATCGGCCTGGCCGAAACCCTGCGTCTTCTCGTCCTCCACTTCCGGGACATTACCAGCGGCGCCCAAGGCTTGACCGTCCCCTTCAAGGGGGACGCCCCCTGGCAGCTCCAGTTCGGGTCCAAGATTCCCTACTACTACATCGCCCTGATCATGGCCGTGGGGGTGGTCCTGATCACCCGACGGATGGAACGGGCACGACTGGGCCACTACCTGGTGGCCATCGGGCAGAACCAGGACGCAGCCGAGGCCCTCGGGATCAACTCGGCCCGGGCCAAGGCGCGGGCGCTGGCCCTCAGCGCGTTCGTCACGGGGGTGGCCGGCGTCTTCTACGCGCAGTACACCTACGTGATCCATCCGGACAGCGTCTTCGGACTCGGCCTGAGCATCCAGATCGCCCTCGTCGCCATTGTGGGGGGGGTCGGCACGACCATGGGCCCCGTGTTGGGGGCGGTGATCATGGAATTTTTCATCCAGTCCACCCAGATCATCTTCGCTGGCCAGTACCCAGGCCTGGAACTCATGGTGTACGGCGGACTGCTGGTCGCGGTCATCCTCTGGCGGCCGCGGGGCGTCATCCCCTGGTTCGCCCGGCTCTACCAGGGGCTGGTGGCCCACCTCCCGGCCGCGGGCGGAGCGAGAGCGTGAAGGGGGACATCCTCCTCGAAGTCGAGAGTCTCGCCAAACGGTTCGGCGGGGTCCAGGCGGTCGTGGATCTCTCTTTCCACGTTCGTGAAGGGGAGATCCTGGGGATGATCGGGCCCAACGGGTCGGGCAAGACGACGACCTTCAACATGATCACCGGGTTCTACCCACCCGACAGGGGACGTGTCCGGTTCGCCGGCCGGGACATCACTGGACTGCCGCCCTACGAGGTGTGTGAGTGCGGGATCTGCCGGACGTTCCAGGTGGCCAAGCCCTTCCACGATTTGAGCGTGATCCGGAACGTCATGATGGGGACGCTGCTCCGGCACCCGGACCCCGCGCTTGCCGAGACTCGCGCGGAGGAGGTGCTGCGGGTCGTAGGATTGGCGGAGCGGGCCCACACGCAGGCCGGGAGCCTCACCACCATTGACCAGCGGCGGTTGGAGGTGGCGCGGGCGCTCGGCACGGCGCCCCGGCTCCTCCTCCTGGACGAGACCATGGCGGGGCTGAATCCGACGGAGATGGCCGAGGCCATGCGTCTCATCGCCAGTCTGCGGGATCAGGGCCTCACCGTCATCGTCGTAGAGCATGTGATGCGTGCCGTCATGTCCCTCTCGGACCGGATCGTCGTCCTGGACCAGGGGACGAAGATCGCCGAGGGCAACCCGCGGGAGATCTCGTCGGACCCCCGGGTCATCCAGGCCTACCTGGGCGCGGAGTACCAACGTGCTTGAGGTGCGGGATCTGGACGCCGCGTACGGCGAGGTGATGGTCCTCCGGGGGGTCGGGCTCTCCGTCGACCGGGGGGAGAGCGTGGCGGTGATCGGGGCCAACGGTGCCGGCAAGTCCACCCTGCTCCGGGCGATCTCGAGCCTGCTCCGGCCTCGCGGCGGCGCCATCTTCTTCGACGGCCGCCGGGTGGATCACCTCCCGCCCTACGAGGTCGCCGCCCTGGGCATCGCCCACGTCCCCGAGGGCCGACGCGTCCTGCCCGACATGACGGTGCAGGAGAACCTGGAGCTCGGCGCCTATCTCCCGGGCCCCAAGGCCCGTCGCCGCGAGAGCCTGGCCTGGGTGTACGGGATCTTCCCCCGCCTGGCCGAGCGCCGGCGCCAGCGGGCCGGCACCCTGTCGGGGGGCGAGCAGCAGATGCTGGCCATCGGCCGCGGCCTGATGCTCCGGCCCCGCCTGCTCATGCTGGACGAGCCGTCCCTGGGGTTGGCGCCGCTGGTGGTCGAGGTGACCTTCCAGAAGATCGCCGAGGTCCGGAAAGAGGGGATCGCCATCCTCCTGGTCGAGCAGAACGTCCAGCGGGCCCTGGGTCTGGCCGACCGGGGCTACGTCCTGGAGGGGGGACGGGTGGTCCTCCAGGGACCCAGCCAGACCCTGCTGGAGAATCCGCACGTCAAGGTCGCCTACCTCGGGCTGTGAAAGGTTCGAGGTGCGAGGTTCAGGAGTGATGTTCGAGGTTCGAGGTTCTAGGTTCGAGGTTCGAAGTTCGAAGTTCGAAGTTCGAAGTTCGAAGTTCTGGGTTCGAAGTTCAACGTTGAACCTTGAACACCGAACGTCGAACGAGGGTGTGATGTGTTCCTGACCGACGAGGAGCGCCGCATCCTGGACGGGGCATTCGGGGAGCCCCAGCGTATCTCGCTCCAGGTGCTCGTGAAGCTCGGTGAGGCCTACGGCGCCGAGCGCATGGTACAGATCCAGAGCGCCCACCTGGTCGGGTCCTCCTACCAGATCGCCGGAGAGGCGGGGATCGCGATCTATACCCGGCTCGTCGAGCAGGGGGCCCGGGTCAAGGTCCGCACCACCTCCGATCCCGGCTCCATTGACTTCGCCCGCTGGCGGGAGTTCCGGACCCCGGCCGAGTACGCCGAGCGACAGATCCTGATCGCCGAGCTGCTCGACCGGATGGGCGTGATCCCCACCTGGACGTGCACACCCTACACCATCTTCAACGTGCCCCGATTCGGCGAGGACCTGGGCTGGTCGGAATCCAGCGCGGTGGTCTTCGCCAACTCGGTCATCGGGGCGCGGACCAACCGGCTGGCCGCCTACGTGGACGTGTGCGCCGCCCTGGTCGGCCGGGTCCCGCGGTTCGGCCTGCACCTCCCCGAGCACCGGCGAGGCGAGGTCCTCTTCGAGCTGGACCCGGACCTCTCAACGAGCTTCGAGGACCACGACTTTCCCGTCCTGGGCTACCTGGTCGGCCAGGTGACGGGCGATCGGATCCCCGTCATCGTCGGGATCCGGGAGGCGACCTTCGACCAGTTGAAGGCCTTCGGAGCGGCCGCGGCCGCCAGCGGCTCCGTGGCGCTGTATCACATGGTCGGCATCACCCCCGAGGCCAGGACGCTGGACGAGGCCTTCGGGGGGCGGGCGCCCGCCGAGCGGGTGGCCGTGGGGCCGCGCGAGATCACCCGGACCCTGGAGCAGATGAGCACCGGACAGGGGGGCGCGGTGGACGTGGTGGGTGTGGGCTGTCCTCACGCCTCCATTGACCAGATGCGGCGCTACGCCAGTCTCATTCACGGGAAGCGGGTCCACGCGGGGGTCGAGCTGTGGGTCTGCACCAACGCGGTGGTGGAGGAGATGGCGCGCAAGATGGGCTACGTGGAGACGATCGAGCGGGCGGGAGCGAAACTGATGGTTGGGACATGCCACAACGACTGTCCCCTCGGGGCCTGGGGATTCCGCCGGCTGGTCACCGACTCCGGAAAGTTCGCCTACTACACCCCCACCACGGTCGGCACCGAATGTGTCTTCGCCAGCACCGAGGCCTGCATCGCCGCAGCGATCACGGGCCAGGTGGAACGACGATGAGTTCGTCGCGCGTCATCCTCCAGGGCCGGGGGTGCGCCCCCGGAGACTTCGAAGGCGAAGCCGTGGTGTCGAATCAGCCCTTCGGCTTCTGGCAAGGGATCGATCCACAGACGGGGATCGTGATTGACAAGCGGCACGACCTGTGCGGAACCTCCCTCAGGGGCAAGGCCTTCGTGTTCCCCTTCGGCCGGGGCTCCACGGGCACCCCCGGCATCTTCCTGGAGGCCGTCAGGAACGGGTGCGCCCCCGGCGCCATCGTGAACGTCAAGAGCGAGCCCATGATCGTGGCGTGCGCGCTCCTGGCGGAAGCCTTCTTCAAGGTCTCGATCCCGATCATTGACGGCCTGAAGGGAGACCCCCAGGAACTCCTCCGGACAGGCGACCGCGTCCGGATCAGCGGAACCTCGGGGATCATCGAGGTGATTTCCCGAGTGTGACACGGATGGAAAAACCGACCGGGGAATGAAGGCAGGCACAGGTCGGGGGTGATCCGGCGGGGAGCCCCTCGGGTTACTGCGCCGGGCTTCGGATGATCACGCCCCGGCCGCCGGTGCCCTCCGTGCGGGCGGGACCCTCCGGCGTCACGGGGCCGGGGGGCGGTGTTGATCCAGCAGTATCGGGGCGCCTGGGTGGCACCGGGATATCTCGACGGCCGGCGATCGGAATCTCGTAGACCAGCTCCCGGTTGGCCGGCCCCCTGAGCGGGAACACCACGCGGCTCCCCGCCAGGTTCACCTCATTCTCGAGGAGCGCGAAGTAGACGAACCCGCTCACCGACGTGCCCGCGGGAATGGTGGTTTCTCGCAGCGCCCTCGCCTCGATGTCCTTCAACCGCGCCTCGTTCCGGTAGGCCGGGACCGAGCCTCCGACGACTCCCGCCCCCAGACCCCACCAGCCGACCGGAAGCCTCACGCGGGCAAAGGCATCATAGGCGGAGAGCGCGACCTCGGTCTGGCCGCTGGGACGGACCACCTGGAAGTCCCGCGGATGCACCGTGATGTCCCCTGGGCTGGTGTTCTCGATGATCACCCGTAGAGGAAGCAAGCCCTTCTCGGCGAATTCCTCGCCCCCGCGGAAGGCCCCCCGGGTTCGCTCCACCGTGAAAAACGGGTCCACGGCGACGCGAACACCGCCCTGCGTCTGCCGGAAGGCGTAGACCTCCATCGGCTCCATTGGGATCACCACGGGCGCACGCGAGCAGCCCACTGCAAAGAGCGCCAGCAGCCAGAGCCCGCTGAGTCTTTTCAGCCCTCGCAGACGCATGTTTCCCGAAGCCTCCCACCGGCGATTCCGGCCTGCTGCCGCATTCTATTCCTCACCCTGTCCAGCCGCAAGGTCCGAAAAACTGCGCCGGTCCTCCTACAACGGCAGGAGGAGTCCCTTGTCCAGGTGCCGCACGACGGAGGCTGCCGCGGCCGCTTTCGGATCGTGGGTGACCATGATGATCGTCTTGCCGAAATCGCGGTTCAGGCGGCTCAGGATCGTGAGGACCTCGTGCGCCGACTTGGCGTCGAGATCGCCGGTCGGCTCGTCGGCGAGCACCAGGGCGGGATCGGTCACCAGGGCGCGGGCGATGGCGACCCGCTGCTCCTGCCCACCGGACAGTTGCCGCGGGCGGTGGTCCATCCGGTCGGCCAGCGCCACCAGGGCCAGGGCGGTCTCGGCATGGGCCCGCCGCTCGGCCCGGCTGAGGCCGGTGAGGAGGAGCGGCAGTTCGACGTTCTCGACGGCCGTCAGGACGGGAATCAGGTTCAGGGTCTGGAAGATGAAGCCGATCTGGTGGTTGCGCCACTCGGCCAGCTCGTCCTCGTCCAGCTCGGCGATGTCGGTCCCATCGATGGCCACCTGTCCGGAGGTCGCCCGGTCGATCCCGGCGATGATGTTGAGCAGCGTGGTCTTGCCCGACCCCGAGGGACCCATCAATGCGACGAACTCGCCCTCGGCCACGTCCAGGCTCACGTCATTTAACGCGACGACCTCCGTGGTGTCCCGCCGGAAGACCTTGAAGAGATGCTGGACCTGAACGAGCTTCGGCGATCCCATCTCCGGATCAGCCTCGGTCCGACCACATCAACCGCCAAGGCGCCAAGACCGCCAAGGCGGGAATAGACCATTCGGTCACACTCATGGAGATTCTGAAACCTCCGCCATCTCGGTTCAACGTTCTCCGCTCTGGAAAATGGAATATCGTTTTCTTGGCGTCCTTGGCGTCTTGGCGGTTCAAGTGCTCTGTCCCGGCCTCACCGCTTGATCCGCAGCCGCTGCCCGTCGCGCAGCGCCTCGACCCCGCGAACGACGACCGTTTCACCGCCCTGGAGGCCTTCCAGGACCTCGACCTTTCCGTCCACCTCGGCGCCGATCTTCACGGGGCGGCCGGCCGCCTTGGAGCCATTGGCCAGATAGACGAGGCGTTGCCCGTCCCGGGTCACGATCGCCTCCTTCGGGACGAGGACCTTCGGCGGCCCGCCGGGCGTGGCCCGGGGCGGCTCCAGGAACGTGACCTTGGCATTCATCTCCGGGCGGATGATGTCATCCGGGTCGAGGATCCGGACCTTCACCTGCAACGTCGCCTTCTGCCGGTTCGCCTCCGGCGCCAGCTCGGCCAGGTAGCCGCGGTAGGTGCGGTCCGGAAAGGCATCCGGCACGATGGTGGCCGGCTGGTTCAGGCGGACCTTGCGAAACTCGTTCTGGCTCACGTCCACCTCCACGTCCAGGACCGTGAGGTTGGCCATGGAAAGGACCGCGGACTTGGCCCCCCGCCCCCCGATGAAGGAGGTCGTGACGATCTCGCCCGGCTCGACCAGCCGCTCCAGGATCGTCCCGGCGACCGGCGCCCTGATCAGCGTATTATCCAGGTCCACCTGAGTCGCGCGGAGCGCGGCTTCGGCCTCGCGGACCTGCGCCCGGGCCAGGTCGATCTGCTCCTGCCGCGGCCCGATCCGCGTCAGCTCGTAGCTCTGCTCCGCCGCCTTCCGCTGGGCCAGCATGACCTCGTGCCGGTTCTTGGCCCCGTCCAGGAGCTGGCGCGAGACTGCCCCCTCGGCGTACAGTCGCTGGAAGCGATCCAGCTCCAGCACGGCGTTGGCAACATTCGAGCGGGCCTCCTCCAGAGCCGCGCGGGCCCGTTCGATCTCCTCGGGCCGGGAGCCGGCCTCCAGCTCCTTCAGCCGGGCTCGGGCCCCCAGCAGCGCGGCCTCGGCCCGGTCCACGGCCACCAGGAATTCCCGCTGCTCAATCCGCAGGACCACCTGGCCCCGCTCGACCCGGTCCCCCTTCTCCACCCCGACCCACTCGACCCGGCCGGTGATCTTCGGCGCCAGCTCGACCTTGCGGTGCGGGATGATATAGCCCCCGGCGGTGAGGACCGGCGACGGCGCCCCGGGATCCAATCGCTGCCCCACGGCCACCTCGACCTCGATCGGGTCCAGGTGGCCGCGCAGGAGGAAGGCGCCGACTGCGAGGACCACGAGCAGTCCGGTGACCCCGTACCGCACCCACGAGCGGCGCCGGCGCGTGCCCTTTTTCTTCCGCTCCGGATCGATCCGGAGGGTCTGTAACGCGGCGTCCAGGTTGTCAGGTGTATCAGGCATGGCGTGCTTGAATCCCCTTCACCATCCCCGTGTGTGCTCTCCGTCTCGGCTCTCGGCTCGCGCCTCTGTTCTGATCGTAGCTCGGTGCTCGCGGCTCTCAGCTCTCCGCCCGCCGTCCGCCCTCGGCTCGCGGCTCTCGGCTCTCGGCTCTCGGCTCTTGCTTCTTCGCCCGGCTCTCGGCTCTCGGCCACCCAGAGGATGCCTTGCTCGCGGCTCTCGGCTCGCGGCTCTCAGCTCTCCGCTCTACCCCTCCCGCAATGTTTCGATCATCGGCTGCCGGGACGCCAGCCGGGCCGGCAGGAAGCCCCCCAGGCCGCCCATCACGAGGGAGAACGCCAGGCCGCCGAGCAACAGATCGGGAGTGATGCGGAAGGCGAAGGAGACCTCGCTGAACGTCCGGAAGTTTGTGGTCCCGGTGGAGAGCCCGTGGATCGGCAACGCCAGGAGGCACCCCACGACGCCCCCCACCAGCGACAGGAGCAGCGACTCGGTCAGGAAGGAGAGCAGGATACTCCCCGGCCGGAAGCCCAGGACCCTGAGGACCCCGATCTCGCGGCTGCGGCGCGCGACGGCGGCGTACATGGTGTTCATCACCGCGAAGCTGGCGCCGATGGCCATCACGACCGCCATGAAGCTGCCGAGGACCTTGATGGGCGCGGCCGCCTTCGTCTGCTCGGCGTAGTAGGCCTGTTCCGTCAGCGCCTTCAGGTGCAGGCGCCGGTCCTCGGAGATCCGCTGCTGGATGGCACGGAGGGCCGCCGCGCTCTCGGCCCGGAGCAGGACCGAGGAATAATCTGCCCGGTCGAAGTCCTGGGCCAGCTCCGACTCGTCGGACCATATCTCCGAATCGAACGCGGTGCGCCCGGCGTCGAACACCCCGACCACCTTCCAGTGGCTCCGGCCGAAGCGCAGCGCCGCCCCCGGCTCCGCGTCCTGGAACCGCTCGGCCACGGCGCGGCCCACGAGAATCTCCCGGAGCCCGGGCCGGACGAACCGCCCCCGGATCAGGCGGACCTGGGGCCGCAGCTCGAACCCCTTGGCGGAGAGGCCCCGCACGATGACGTTGCCCTGCCCACCGTCTCGTTTCGGCAGATTCAGCAGGACGATCAGCTCGGGGGAGACCAGTGGCAGGCCCACCGAATCCACGGCCACGCCCGGCAGGTACTTGATCACCTGGAGAGAATCCCGCCGCACCACGCTGCTGGTCTCCACCTGCGAGCCCTGCCGCAGCACCACCAGGTTGAGGGGTACCCCGGTGGTCACGAAGGCCTCTTCCAGGCCCCGGGCCAGGGCCGTGACCCCGATGAAAACCGCCACCACGAGTCCGATGCTCAGGGCGGTCATCACCGTGCTGTAGGCCCGCACCCGCAGGTTCCGGAGATTATACGTCAGCGGGATCGCCATTGGAGGACAATCTCACCCGACGCGGCGTAGCGCCTCGGCGATGGTCAGCCGGCTCACCCGGATCGCCGGGAGCGCGGCGCTCGTCAGGCCGATCAGGACCGAGAGGCCGATCCCCAGCAGGATTGTCGAGGGCTCCACGATGAAGATCGGAAAGAGGCCCTGGGTGTACCGCCAGACGTCCACCACCGAAAAGAAGAGGCGCGCCCCCATGCATCCCAGCACGCCCCCCGTCAGGGCAATGACGGCCGATTCCCCCATCAGGACGCCCAGCAGCCGACGCCGGCCGAATCCCAGCGTCTTGAGGATGGCGATCTCCCGCGCCCGCTCCCGGATGGACATCGCCATGGTGTTGGCCGTCACCAGCAGGATGGTGAAGACCACGACGCTGGAGATGCTGGCGATCAGGGTCTTGACGTTCCCCAGCATCGAGATGAAGCCGAGCTGGAAGGCCCGTTCGGTCTCGGTCTTGGTCTCGGCGTCGCTGTTCTTGAACAGGGTATCCACCGCGTCCATGATCCGGGGGATGTCGCCCGCCGAGGCCGCCTTCAGCCAGAAGGTGCCCACCTTGCCCGGGCGGCCCAGCGCCTCCTCCAGGTAGGCCCGGTGGAAGAAGAAGGCCGTCTCGTCGGTCCCGGTGTAGATCCCGCGCAGGACGAACTCCAGGTCCACCGGGTAGATCGTGCCCTGGAGGGTGAGGCGATCCCCCAGCCGCCACTTGAACCGCTCGACCAGCTTGCGCCCGGCGACGGCCGCGATCCGCTCCGCCTGGAACGCCTTGAGTTGCTCCGGTGGAATGCGGTTCTCGGGAAACATCGCGAAGAGGGTATCGGGATCGCAGGCGAAGTTCGCGAAGAAGTTGCCCTCGTCAATATAGATGCCGCCGAACCAGGTGAGGGCGTGGACCAGCCGGACGCCGGGCACGCGTTGGAGCTTGGCGGCGTAGGCCTCGGGCAGCCGGTCTGCCAGCGAGGTGGCCCGCCGCACCACCAGCCGGAGGTGGGTGTCCTCCCCCTCCGGCTCCCGGTTCAGCTCCGTGAGGACCGTCATCAGGGTGGAGAGCACGAAGAGGGAGAGGCCGATGCTGACGATCGTCAGGATCGTCCGGCGCGGATTCCTGGCGATGTTCGTCCAGATGAAGCTGGCATACGTCACGGCGAGCCCCGCAAGGAAAGGGCCGGTCGGGAGGGAGCGTCGCTACTATATGTGTGGAATCCGGGATCGTCAATGTTGCCCGCCGCCCTCGCGGCGTCGTGGCTTGGGTGCCGGCTCGCCGTCGGCCGGCCGATCCGACGAGGCCAGCCCCTCCCGCCCCTGACCTTGCACATGATCCGGACCGAGTTCCTCATCCCGGCCCCGGTCTGGGGCCAAAGATTCGACCCGTCACGGTCTTGAAGTCTAGAGGGGCTGAGCTGGAGCCGATCCGAGTGGAGCGGGCGCGGAGCGATCAAGAAAATAGAAAGGCGTCTACGTCCAGTTTGGCCAGTCGAACGCTGCTTTGGCAGCCAACGACCGGCGCATCACCCGCGGCGGGCGCGGGAACACCGGTCGTGGACGACACCACACGAACTCGCGCCCGTCGCCGGGTTCATGCGCTGTCAGGGCGCAGCGAATGCCCACAGAGCGTCACGCCGCCGCATCGGAAGCGTTCTCCGGTCTCCTCGGTGGACGGGAGACGACGGGACGATCGCTGGTGGCTTCCAACTGCTTCAGCATGTCGAAAAGGCGCTCCAGGTCGCCGCCAGCCTGGGCCAAGAGATCGGCTCTGGCCCGGCGCACTTCCTCGACGATGGGATCTCGGTCCATAGGTCTATTCGATTCGCACCAGCTCGGCCAGTCCGAGTTCTTGCAAGATCTGCCGTAGCTCCAATGCCAAGCTGCCGGCGCTGGCCGCGTTGACCGTTACCGAGAACTCCACGCCAACCCTGAGGTCGGCACCAGACCGAAGCTTGGGGAGGATCTTCGTGCCGAGACGGTTCCAGACCTCCGGGGGGACGGTGCCCACCAGTCGGAGTGTCTTCGTCTGCACGCCCGGCGCGGGCTCGGGTTCACGCTCGGGGCCGAGCTCCGGCGGAGTAACGCGCTCGGGGCCAGGTTGGGGCTCGGGCTCCGGCACGGCGCTGGGTGGCGCACCTGCCTTGAGCGCTTCCACCGCGACCTTTCTCAGCAGAAACACGCCGGCCTCGAAGGCGGCCTCGTCCGGCGCCACGAGCTCCTGGAACCACACACTCTCGTAGCTTCCGTCGGCCTTCCGGCCCGAGGCCAGGCCGAAGTCCCCGCGGCCGACGAACTCGACGATCTTGCCGCGCAGGATCGCGTCCGGATCGACGAGGCGCGTGAGCGAGCCGTTGAGGAAGCTCTGCCGCAGGCTCGCGAGCGGCCACGCCCCAGACTCCTTGAGCGCCGGCGGCCAGTTGCGCTCGATGTAGCCGGCGCCGACAGATTCATTGAGGAGCGCCTCGGACTTGAGCGCGGTGACGACCCGGCCGCAGAGCGTCTCGCCGCTCGAGGAGTGCCCCGCGCCCAGGTCGATCACCTTGAGCCCGTCCGGCTCCTGGCCGTCCGCGACGACGGCGAAGCGGTAGTCCCCCCAAACTCCATCCTTAGCGGCCTCCTCGGAGTCCTTGACCTTGGACTGGAGCTCCGCCCGATCGCTCTTGTCGAACTCACCGCCGAGCGTCCCGTCAGCGACCTCCCTCGCGACCCGCTTCCACGCGAGCGACAGCTCGATCTTCTCGCGCAGGTCCCGGCCGGGCTTCTTGAGGCACCAGACGAGCGCGCCCGGGTAGAGCCGGGGAGACTTCCCGCGCTGGCGTGTCCACTCGGCGATCTGGTCGCGCAACGAACCGGCGCCCGACCACTCAACCTCCGGACCGGCCACCACGAGCGTGAGCCTGGGGGTGTCCGGAATCTCGGCCCCGTCGCGCGGGAAGGGCACGACGGGGATGCTGGCCCCGCGCCGGAACTCGTCCTCGACGAGCTTGCGCAGCGCGGGCTTGACCTCCGTCTCCTCGTCGAGCGACGCACGCCGGTCGCTCACCACCTTTTTCATCGTGGGCTGGTAGCCAAGGCGGAAGCCGTCCGAGCCCGCCTTGCGGACGAAGTAGGACCGGTCCTCGAGCGCGAACGCGGCGTTGTCGATGGACGTCGTGTCCAGCTCGGGCTCGCCGAGGGCGAAGCGCAGCTCGGGCAGGTGCGCGACCTTGTCGGTCTGGCCGCCCGACGACTCGAAGAGGATCGCGGTGCCGACGCGCCGATGGATGTCCCGCAGCGGCCCCTTGGTATCCGCGTCGAGCGCCTTGCTGTGCGCCTGCTCGCCGGCGATGTCCGTGTCGATCGCGGCGACGAGGCGCGACTCGCCGAGCTGACCCAGCACCACGCTCCGGAAGCCCGGCTCCGAAAGGGGCGCCGAGCCGAGCGTGATGAGCGGCTCGGTGCGCGCCGTGCGGAAGGCGTCCTGTGCCGCGACCGAGATCCACTGGGCCATCATCGCCAGGGTGCCGCGCGTCTGCTGGTACTGCGGCAGCGCCTGCCACTTACGCTGGAAGACCGACAGCGTCGCCGGATGGAACGGGTAGCAGGCCTCGAAGCGGCGCTGCAGGAACTCGCGCGCCTTGGCCTCGGTCGCGGCCGTGTCTACCGCCGTCCACTCCGGCGGGAGCTGCGCCCGCCGCTCGAAGCACCAGTCGCCGAAGGCCTTGGCGACGTTCTTCCGGATCTTCTCGCTCCCCAGGTCCTGGAAGAGCCGCCGCCGGACGACCTCGCTGATCTCGGTCTCGTCGTTGGCGATGAGCTGCCTCGCGACCGCGCCCACGACTTTCAGGATCTTCTCCTGCCATTGAAGATCCCAGTCGGTCATCTCGACCTGGCTGCGCGGGAGGCTCATGACGGCCGCCCGGTTCGTAGTGCCGACGAACCCACGCATGATGTTGTGGATGAATGCGTGCATCGGCTCGGCGAGCCACCTGTGCCTTGTTAGGGTGTTCAGCACCTCATCGAATAGGAGCAGCACAGGGCGGCCAGCAAGCTCGATGACGTGATTCAGAGCCTCAGTGCCAGGAGGGGATTCCTTCGCCCGTGGGCCGAGCGCCTCGACCCCCTTGTCCCCCGCGAGCTGGCGGGCGATGTCGATCCACGGCGTCTCACGCCCCGCCTGCGGGTCCCAGGCGTTTCCTACGAAGACGGCTACCTGCGCGGCCGGGACCGAGGAGAGTCCGGCTTCCCGCAGCAGGTCGGACACGCCAGTGAGTCCGGCTGCCTTCTCCCCGCTCCTCGCGAGATGGTACAGCGCGGTCAGCGTGTGCGTCTTGCCGCCGCCGAACTGGGTGATGAGCGTGAGAACCGGCGCGGTGTTCTCGGTCTTGCCGGAGAGCCGGCGCAGGACCATGCCGGCGTGCTCGCGTAGCGCCCGCGTGAAGCAGGTGCGGGCGAAGAACTGGGCCGGATCGCGGTAGTCCTCCGGCGCGGTCCCGGCCACCACCTGCTCAAGCGCGATCGCAAACTCGTCGGGGTTGAACGAGCGGCCTTCGCGGACTTCCTTGCGGGGTGTCGCGACCTTGTACCAGGGCTCCATACCGATCCTCCTACGGTCTCTGCATGCGTGCGAACAGGTCCGCAGCCGGTTGCTTCAGCCGCGCGAGGTTCGCGTAGGCCAGGGGCTCGAAGCTGCGCTCTCCGGCGTACATCCGGTAACGGATGCCGTCGGTGACGATCACGTCGCTAGGCACGCCAAGCGCCTCCACATATCCCTTCGCCTGCTCAAGCGCGCCTTCCACGCCCGCGCCCAGGCGCTTGGCCTCGATCACGAGGTGGCAGTTCTCCTGGGTGCGCGGCAGGGCCCGGAACACGGCCACGTCGATGCGCCGCCACTGGACGGCGATCCGCTCCGGCGGCCAGCCGAGCGCGCGCAGGAACGGCACCACGAAGTGCGCGATCAGCTCGTCCTCGCTCGGTTGCTCGCCGAAGGCCTGCCGGTCATGGAGCAGCGGCACGAGATCGGCGGCCTGCGCGACGATTCCCTTCACGGCGTCGGGTACCTCATCGAGCGGCGGCTCCTCGGCGGGAAGCTCCGGCAGCAGGGCCGTCTGCCAGTGGGTCGGGGGCGAGTTCAGGAACCTCCCCGCGAAGTCCAGCACCTCCTCGTTCCACACCCGTGAGCAGCGCGGCGGATTGGCGCCGAAGACCGCGCTCGCGAATGCGTGCTCCTCGGGGAGACGGCACCAACGCACGCGCCGGGCGTGCTGCAGATCCCAGCCGTTCACCTCGTCAAAGGCGTTCACGTACAGGTAATCGCCCGCCACGAGTCCCACCGCGGCGATCGTCGCGATCCCCATGCGCAGCAGGAACACATCCCCGGCCGCGACCTCGCTCGCGAAGCGCCGCACGAACCCGCCCTCGAACTCGTCGGCGTCGCGCTCGGGCGACCACGGCCCGGCGTCCCCCGGACCGATCAGCGCGACCCCGTGCTTCAGGAAGATCTCGGCATACGCGCGCGATGCCGGCCCGCCCGAGATCTGCCACACCGCCTGGGATGAGTCGTTGGCCGTCATCGCCATCACCTCGGGACAGTCAAGAGCATCGCGTCGATCAATCGCTTCTCCTCGCTCCCCTTCGGGTAGAGCGCGGAGAAGGCGTTGGCGAGCCGCAGGAAGTCGGGGCCGCGATCCTGCTCGGACTTGAGCAGCGCGCGCAGCGCGTTGGTGCGGCCCCCGGCTTGGAGGAGCATCGCCGCATGGACGCGGTCGAGAGTTGTGGCCTCCCGGGCGGCGGCCAGGCTCTCGTCGGAAACGTCGACGTTGCCTCGTGTCCCGCGGATCCGGCCTCGCCCGCGGATCGCGGGAGCAGCGCTGGGCCGCATGTCCGGGAAGAGCATCCCCTGGAGCGGGTTGGTGCCGACGGCCACCTCCTGCTCCAGCCGCGCGGCAACGGCCTGCGCGCCATCCTCGCCGAAGAGTTGCTTCGCGCGCTCCGCGATCGGCAGCAGGCGCACGACGCCCTTCTTCGTCTCGATGACGCGGCCTTCCCACTTGGGAAGCTCGATGCCGAGCGGCTGGGCGAAGCGGCGCACGACGTCGAAGACGAGCGTGAAGCCCTTGGCCTTGCCTGTGGCACCGGCATCCTTGCCGGTGTCTTCCTCTTCCTCCTCCCCGGCCGAATCCATGTCTTCTTCGTCCCCCTCAGGCTGGAAGCCTGAGCCACTCGTGCTCTGGAGCGTCCACAGGAAGAGCGCCGTGAGCCGCGCGTCCTCCTCCACGGCGCCGGCCGCGCCGTTGCGGGCCTTGGCCTCGGCGGTGCCGAGCACTTGCGCGAGGGCGCTTCGGCCGACGACCTCCCAGACCTTCTCCAGGTACTCGGCGAGCGCCACCTCGCGCCCATCGGCGGTCTCGACCTTCGCGTAGCGGCTGAAAATCTCGAGCGCCGGTCCAATACAGGCGAAGACGAGGTCAGCGCCGCGGACCCCTTCCTCCTGAAGGCGTTCCATCCAGTCGCCGACGCGGTTCGGCAGTTCGCGAAGGACGGCGGCCCAGTCGCCTACGCCGGCGTTGTCGGGGCGGGGGCGGCAGATAAGGTGGACGCTGGTGGCGAGGGCGGCGGATTCGCGGGCGCGCAGACGCGTAGCCATCTCTGTCGCGATCGGCCAGGAGCCGGTGATCGTCCACCCACCACGAATCATGCCTGTGAGCAGCGCCTCCCAACCCTCGGTAGTCTTGTGGGCGAAGACCACCGAGCCAACGCCGTCCTCCCGCAGGACACGGCGCCCCTCGGCGAAAGCCCGGGCCATAGTCTCCTCGAACCATGCGCGATCTTTCGGCCGACCGTTGTCTCGTTTTGTCTCGTCCTGAACCGCTTCGCGTCGCTTTGGCGTGAGTGGGTTCGTGGAGTCGAAAGGATCAACCAGGAGCCGGTGGGCCGGCAAACCGCGCTTTAACCAGACCAAGAAAAAGTCGGACAGATCAGCGTAGGGCACGGCATCGTAGTAAGGCGGGTCCGAGAACCATACTCCCGCACTCTCATTCGGAAGAGGATGCTCCGCCGCATCGGCGAGTTGGACCTGTCCGGCTCGCAAGGAGTCGCCCACTCCAACCCACCTCGCGAACACCTCCGTTGTCCCGCTCGTTGCTTCAACTCGGTCACCCAGACTACCTGTCGACTCTGACGTCGGAACCGCCTCGGCGAAATCCCAGGTCATCGGTAGCGCCTGGCGTGCGAAGACGTTTTCAACCTTTTCCTGGTCAGCCTGCGGCCGCCACCTCGCCAAGACGGCGTTGCGGTCCACTACCCCATCGAAGACAAGGCCAATCAACTCCTGGAGCTCTGGCGACCGGCATCGCTTGATCGCTAGGCCGATCTGCACCAGCGCCACCTTCTGCCGTGCCGTGAAGAGGTCACCCCACTGGAGCATCCCGTACCGCCGCACGCTGAACGCCCGCCCGGCGCCGGAGCCGCCGCCGACAGGCGTCGGTTCATCCGGTACCGGGCAGAGGCCCTGCTTCCCGCCGCGCTCCCACTCGCCGAGGATCGCCGCGATCCGCGCCTGCGCCTTGCGGACGGCCCGGTAGTCGCGCTCCGTACGGAGTCGGTAGTGACGGCCCTGCCCGCCAGGCTTGAGCGTCACCACCGCGAGCATTCGCGCCCCGCCAATGCGCCGGCCCTTCGCGTCGAAGATCACATCGGCGCCGCCACGCTCCGCCGCGAGCTGCGCCCGCACGCGCTCGGGCGGGAGCACCGCGCCGCACGCGAGGCACGTGGCCTTCGCGCGCGTCACCGTGCCGCCGGGCACGTCCTTCTCCGCCTCCGGTTCGAAGATCTCGAACTCGACGCGCGGCGGCTCGCCCGCGGGGCGCACGACCCGGTGCTTGAGCGCCCTCTTGCGCTTCGCCTTCTTGCAGAGCCAGAACGAGCGCGCGAGCGGGATCTCCGCGCCGCAGTTCGGTGACTCGCAGCGCACGGTCCGCGCCCAGAGGTAGGCGATGGGCGTCGCGCCGTCCGGGTCCCTCGAATAGAGCTCGGCCAGCTCCTTCTCCGCCTGCGGCTTGATCTCCGCACCGACGCGGCGCAGCTCCTCGGCGAGCTTCGGCCCGTGGCGCGGGATGTCCTCGAGCATCACCTTGAGGATCAGGCAGGCGACGGGGTTCAAGTCGCTCGCGAACGTCTCGCACCCGAGCCGCAGCGCCTCGAGCGGGATCGAGCCGCCACCCGCGAACGGGTCCACGACCAGCGGCGGCTCATCGCCGTGCGCTGCCTTCACCAGCGCCCGGCTCACCTCGAGATAGGTGCGTTGCGCCGCGTTATCCCAGTTCGCGAAGTCCGCGATGAACTTGAGCAGTGCCTTGCGGAGGTCCTCGTCGGTGGTCCCCGGATTGCAGCCGCCCACCTGCGGCAAGAGCTTCCTCGCCTTCGCCTTGAACTCCGCCGGGCAGAGCGGATCGCAGGGGTCCGGCCACAGCAGCGCGAGCAGCACCGCCCGGCTCGACGCCAGCGGCCGCCGCGCCCACCACAGGTGCAGCGTTGACGGATGCCCATGCCGGATCGACTTCTCCCGCGCCGCGTGCCGCGACACCTCGGCAATCGGGAAGTCCACCTCGGCGAGGCGCTTGCAGTCCTTGGGGATCATGGCTGTGCCGCTCCACCAGATTGTTTGTCAACCTCAAGAAGGTCAGCCACGGCGGCACGAACAACCTGCCAGCAGATGCGGCATGTGTCCCCATCGGAACGATCCGTGGAAAGCCTCTGAACGTATGGATGGACAATGTTCCGGGACTCTCGCAGCGCATGGCTGAACCGTTTGACATCGCCCTGCAGCCAACCGGCTTCATGCGCCACGTCGATTAGACTGGACAGGCTCCAATCATGAATCGGCTTAACCGCTCCTGTCTTCTCCTTGGGTGCTGCCTTCGCCTGGTTGACGGCCTTCATATTGTGTTCGGCCTTGTGCAGCAGGACGCCCTCGACGATGCTGCCCATCATGACCACGGCGGAAAGGTGAGCGTCCGCTCGGAAGCATCTCTGCGCTTCAGCCCACCGAAAGACCAGGATGTCGGCAAGCGAGGCATCCGTCACCAAGCGTGCGAAATCCGGTGGCATTTCCAAGGGCGCGTCTTTGGGTTTCGGCACGCTCGCGGCGGCTTTGCGCTCCCGAATCTGTGGATCGACACCGACGAGCGCGAGTTCGAGACCCTCGACCTGCAGTATCTGATTCAAATGGCCCGTTACGGCCTGCGTCATCGTCGCATCGCCTCGATATTCCTTGGGTGAAGCGAGGCGCATCACAACGCTGTCGAGTTGGGGCGTTCCATTGATCGCTTGCAGCGATTCCAGGACAAACCACTTGCGAGTGGAAGACATGCCTTGGGGATCAACACCCGCCCGGCGGAAAAAGTCGCATATCTGCGTCTTCGTGCGGTATGGCCCAGGCGCGGTGTATCCGCCGCCGGCACCTTCGCCCTGTCCGCAAATCACCTCGGCAATGGCCTCGAGGGTGCTGTCGTCGAGCCGCTTCATGATTTACGCTCCGGCGCTTTCGACGCGGCCCGTCCCGCCTCTGTCGTCCTGTACTTCTGCATCCGGCTTCGCGGCTTGTCGGGGATGGTCCGTTCCAACCAACCCTGTTCGAGCAACGGCTGCAGGTACGACTTCAAGAAATGAACACGATCTTTCAACCCTGCCGCGCGCTGTAGAGCATCAGCGTTAGCTGCTTGCGTGGCAGCCATAAGGACGGTCTTGACTTGAGGGGTGACTTGTTGGTCGACTTGTGGGGTAACTTGTGGGGTAACTTGTCCGGCAACCAACTGCGCTCCAAACGTGACGACGAGGAACCCCTGCCTTTCCTCGAAGACCGGCGGCGCGGCACCGTGCTTCTTGCATGCGGCGATTACGCGGTTGGTGCCGCGGCCCCAGACCTCCACCGCCCCGGTACGGTGAAACGCTCCAGCGATCAACGGGTTGGTCGGCTTCGAATCATGCCGCCCCGAAAGCTGTTTCACCGTGATGCCGTTGGGAAGGCGCCCGAAACTACGGATCTCGATCCGGTCGTCGAAGACCACGATGGCGACGTAGCCGGAGTAGTGGGAGTAATCGCGGTGCATCACGGCGTTGAGGAGGATTTCCCGGAGGGCGTCCGGCGGAACCGGGAAGCGATCCTCCCGGAATATTTTTCCCTCGGGAAAGCGCGCGCCCAGCGGCATGGTTCGTTCGAGGAACGCCATCCCCTCGCGCACCATGGCGAAGGCGTTCATGTGCTCCTGCCGGTTGTCCACGATCTCGCCGGTGACTTCGGTGCCCCGGAATCGCCCCATCTTGAGAAGACATTGTGGGTAGTCCGGCAGGAATCTCCTTCCGTAAAGCACATGGGCGGCCTGCGTGAGGACGCCCGCCACCCGCAGTCCCAGCCGGTCGAGAATCTCCCCGATGTCGCGGCGGGTGTCCGGCGAGATACGGTTCTGCTGAATGGCCAGTTCGCGCGTCCGCAGGATTTCCTTGCGGTCCAGGTCCTTCAGCGCCAATCCCTCGGCCGGAAGGTTCTCCCAGCGGCGTTTGGCATGGCCGCGTTCGACGAGCTGACGCTCGTATTTGGCCTGCGGCATCCGGCGCGTCGTGCTCCCCACGCGCTCGTACGGGCGACCTTCGTAGGTGAAGGGACGCATGTCCACACCGCCCTCGACCGCCGCAGCGACGATCTCGCGGCCTGCCTTGACTTTGATGCGGTGGATGGAGACGTGGGCGGGAGGCTCGAAGCGATCGGCGGCTTGAGCGACATCGCGGAGCGTCTGGTCGGAGACGGCCTGACCCTCGATGGTACCCTCCGGCCGGACACCGAAGAGCACCCTGCCGCCGGAGCCGTTCAGGAAGGCGCACAGCGTCTGCATGCCTTCCTTCAATTCTCCCGTCGAGCGCTTGAACTCCAGAGCCGGACCTTCGCCTTCTTCGACGAGGGCGCCAAGCTGTTTCGCGTTGGCGGGAATTCGCACTGCCGTCATGGATGCTTTCCTCCATACGGCGGCGAGTCCTCGCGCACCTGCATGGGCTTCGTCATCGCGTTCACCGCCAGGTAGTAGTGCGCCACCTTCGTCACCTCGTTCCAGTCGAGCCGCGCCGGGTCGCGAATCGGCTCCTGAAGTCGCGGAGCATTGTCGCAGTCGGTGACGACGTAGAGCCAGAAGCAGTCGCGGCGGTCCTCTGCGACGCGGCGCTCGTTGGGCGTGAGCAGGATCGTGCCGGTCGCTGCGCCAAGCCCCTTGACCTCGATGAGGCGCAGCTCTCCGGAAGCAAGGTCGAGGCTCGTGACGTCGTAGCCCAGGTTCTTCTCGGAGACGTCGTAGACCTGACGGCCCTGCGCCCGCTCGTGCTCCATGACCACGCGCATTGCGGCGGCCTCGGTCTCGGGATTCGGCTTGAGCCGCCGCACCTCGGGTGCATCGCGCTCGGGGTGCGGTAGCACGAGCACGCTCGCAAGCCGCTCCACCGCCTGAAGCGTTAGGGCCCGTTGGCGCTCGAGGTCGGTCCTGCGGCGCTCGCGGCGGGCGAGCAGCTCCGCGTGGCGCGTCTCGGCCTGCGCGAGCCGTCCCTCGGCGCCGGCGACCTTCTGCTCCACCTCGGCCGCCGCGCGCCCGATCTCCTCGTCCGCACGCTGGAGCAGCTCGGTGAGCGAGAGTTCCACGTGCGCGCTGACCCGCTCGACCTCGGCCAGGCGGTCCTGGCGCGTCTCGTCGAGGAACGGTGCGAGCGCGTGCTCGTGGAGCCAGGTCGTCGCCTCGGGGAGGGCCGCGACCGCGGGCATCTCGGCCGGCGGGTCCGCAGGCGCGAAGTTGCCGAGCAGGCCGGGCTCCTGGAGCCGAGGCTCGCCGTCCTCGGAGATCTCCACGGCGAAGAGCCGCTCGTGGATGACCTGCCCGAGTCCATCCACGACGCGCGCCCGGTAGAAGTCGATGCGCGACGGCTGTTCGTGCTGGAGCGAGTGGAAGGTCGCGCCCTTGCCGAGGACGTCGAGCGCCTGCGCGTGGGTGTGCCGCCGAATCGCCTCGAACAGGGGATGGCCGGGCGTGACCCACTCCAGTTTCTCCGTTTCCGCCGCTTCCCTATCGGTGGAGCAGCGCGGATAGCGGTCCGCGAGGGCCGGGAGCTTCCAGTCCGGGTCCTTCTCGTAACGACGGAGGACTGAAGGCGTGCGCGCTGGTTCGAAGGTGTGCGGCAGGCTCGGAATGGTCTTGAGGGTGAGCGGCACGAACTCGGCCGCCTCGCGGAGGAAACGCGCGATGGTCTCCGGCACGACGCGCCGCTCCTGCGCCCGCGCGCGCCGCTCGATCAGCATCTCGAGGTTGAGCTTCTTGCTCGCCAGCCCCTCCAGGGCGTTCTGGCAGATGGCCCGGAACTGCCCCTCGTCGACATCGCGCAGCAGGCGCTCCTCGAGGTCGGCGTCACCGAGGCGCCCGGCGTAGTAGTCGCGCAGCACGCGCTCGACGTGCGACGCGGGCAGGATCTCGCCGACGACGTTGAAGACCGAATCGTCGTCCAGTGCGTCGCGGATCTCCTGCAGCTTCTCGAGCAGCCGCTGCAGGACGCGGCCCTCGATGGTGTTGGTGGCCACGAAGTTGAAGATCAGGCAGTCCTTCCGCTGGCCGTAGCGGTGGATGCGGCCCATCCGCTGCTCGAGGCGGTTCGGGTTCCAGGGGATGTCGTAGTTGAAGAGGATGTTGCAGACTTGGAGGTTGATCCCCTCGCCCGCCGCCTCGGTGGCGACCAGGACCTGGATCTCGCCTTCGCGGAACTGCTGCTCGGCGTGGAGGCGCGTCCCCGGCTCGTCGCGCGAGCCCGACTTCATGCCGCCGTGGATGCAGCCGACGCGGAAGCCCCACGACTTCAGCCGAGCCACGAGATAGTCCAGCGTGTCCTTGAACTCGGTGAAGAGGAGCAGGCGCTGGTCCGGGTGGTCGAAGAAGCCTTCCTTCTGGAGCAGTTCCCTGAGCTCCGAGAGCTTGGCCTCGGCGCCCGCGTCCTCGACAGCCTGGGCCTGGACTGCGAGGTGCCGCAGCTCCTGGACCTCCGCGCGCACCTGCTCGGCGCTTCCTGCGAGCGTGACGGCTTCCAGCAACGCTTCGAGCCGCTCCCTCTCGCTCTCCTCCATCTCTTCCAGCTCTTCCGGGTCGGGGAGATCCGGCGGCGCTTGGCGGGCCAGGTCTTGCGCGCGCTTGAGCCCCTCTTCCAGGCGCCGTGCGCGATTCTCGAGCGAGCGCCGCATGGCATAGGTGCTGGAGGCCAGGCGGCGCTGGTAAAGGGACATCAGGAAGCCGATCGCGCGGGCGCGCGGATCCTCGTCCTCGGCCGCGGCGCGGGCGCTCTCGCGCTTCACGAAGCGCGTCACGTCGCGGTAGAGGTCGAACTCCGTTCCGTCGATTTTGAAGTCCACCGTGTGCGGGATGCGCTTGGTGAAAATCCGCTCGGCGGCCCAGGTGCCGTCCGCGCGCCGCTCGGGGAAGTAGACCATCGCCTCCTTGGTGCGGCGCAGGTAGAAGGGCGCCCGACGGCGGTCCATCGCCTCGCGGATCGACTTCACGTCGGCATAGGCGTCGGCATCGAGGAGCTGCAGGAACAGACTGAAGTTCTGCGGATCGCCTTTGTGCGGGGTCGCGGTGAGCAAGAGCATGTGGTCTGAGGTGTCGCGCAGCAACTCTCCGAGCCTGTAGCGCAAGCTCTTGTGCGACTCGTCCGCAGCCGACATACGGTGCGCCTCGTCCACGATGACCAGATCCCAGTGGACCTGGCGCAGCCCGGGCAGGATGTCCTGGCGCTTGGCCAGATCGAGCGAGGTGATGACCCGGTTGCGCTCCAGCCACTGGTTCACGCCGAACTGGTCGCGGATGTCCTGGCCCTTGAGGACGAGGAACTTCGTGTCGAACTTCTCTTTCAGCTCACGCTGCCACTGGAAGGCGAGGTTGGCCGGGCAGACGATCAGGATGCGCTCGGCGAGGCCGCGGAGTTCCAGCTCGCGGATGAGCAGGCCCGCCATGATGGTCTTGCCCGCGCCGGCGTCGTCGGCCAGCAGGAACCGCACGCGCGCGAGCTTGAGCAGATAGTCGTAGACCGCCTCGAGTTGGTGCGGGAGCGGATCCACGCGCGAGATCGAGAGCCCGAAGTAGGGGTCGAACTCGTAGGCGATGCCCAGGGCGTAGGCCTGGAGGCCGAGGCGCAAGAGGCGGCCGTCGCCGTTGTAGGAGTGCCGCACGTCGAGGATCGCGAGGCGCTCGAGGTCGGTGGCGGTAAGGGTCACTTTGCGAAAGCGCTCAGACTGCATGCCGACCAAGCCGACGACCCAGCTCGCAGGGCCGTTCGCCTGGACGGTCTCAACCCGCATCGGCTCGCTGAAGAGCGAGCCGGTGAGGATCTGACCTGCGCTGATCGGGGGCATGGGACTCACTATTGCGTGTCCGTCCTCACATGGCGTCCGTTGCCACGGGCTCGTGCCGCTTCTCGCTTTCTTGCGCGCAGTGCATCGTGAAGCGAGGCGGGTCGGGTGAAGCGGTGGCGCGGACCGGGCTTCGAATGATGCCGACGTCTCCACCGCCTCCCCTAAGAGTAGGGTCGAGGACTGGCGCGGAAAAAGGTACCGGGCACCATTATTGATGTAACCACCCGATATTCTTAAGGGGCAGCGCAGATTCCTCGATCTCTGCCCCATACGGGGTGGACCATTGAGGCGCTATCGGTTGACGATCAATCCCCTCAGCCCGGCCCACCGGATGGCAGGCGCTCAGCAGGGTGAAACATGACTGGGCAGCAGCGTCGGCTTGCGCTGTGAACGGCGCCCTGCCCTCATCCCGTCGGGCCGAGGATGCGTCACCGATGGCCAGGTAGCGTGCCCTTCCTATACCATACTTGGTGGATGGAAGGCACTATTCTCGCTCCGTCACTCCTTGTAATCCAAGCCGACGGCGATGAACTTCGACTTGGCAGGTGGACTGGTGGGGAAGGCGACGAACGCCTTGGCGGCCTCGGGCGCAGCGATCCTGGCCGCCAGTCCCGCTGAGTAGATGGTGACCTTCTGAAGCTCCCGGGGCAATGGGCCCACCAGCCGGACCCCCTTGACAGCGAGGATCTCGCTGATCTGGTGGACGCCCAGCTCGATCTCCCCCTTCGCCACGAGTTCCACCACGTAGCCTCCCGGCAGGAGCGTGGTCTTGCCCTTCACCGCCTCGGCGATCCCCAGCCGCTCCAGCACCCCGGCGAAGTGAATCCCGCTGGTTCCCCCTTTCGCCGGGTCCACATATACCAGGGACTTCGCCGCGAGGAGGGTCTGTTTGAGGGCCTCGGAGGTGGAGATGTCCGGCACGGCAGCGTCCTCGCGCACGGCCACGCCGATGCCGACCCGGGCGAGGTCGATGCGCGTTCCCGTCGCCGCGATCCCCTTCCGCGCCAGGTCGTCAATCGCCGCGTCGGTCATGAGGAAGACGTCGGCCGTCTCCCCCGCCGCGATCTTCTGCTGGAGGGTCCCGACGGTGGCGAACGTGAACTGCACCACGTGACCCGTCTCGCGGCGGAACACCTCGGCGAGATCCACGACCGCCGGCTTCACGGCCCCGGCGCTCATCAGCGGCCGAAGCGGCGCTGGCGCTGCTGGTAGCTGCGAATGGCGCGAAGCAGATCAATCTTGCGGAAGGCCGGCCAGTAGGCGTCGCAAAAGTAGTACTCGCTGTAGGCGCTCTGCCAGAGCAGGAAGCCGCTCAGGCGCACCTCGCCGCTGGTCCGGATGATCAGGTCGGGATCGGGCAGGTCGTAGGTGTAGAGGTATTTGCCGATGACGTCGGCGGTGAGGCGGTCGGCGATCTCCCCGAGTGTCAGCCCCTGGCGCCCCCAGTCGCGCAGGAGGCCCCGAACGGCGTCCACCACCTCCTGGCGGCCGCCGTACCCCACCGCCACGTTGAGCGAGAAGTTCTCATAGATCGCCGTCGCCTCTTCGGCGATCCGGATGGCGTCCCGGAGGGAGGGCGGCAGGAGATCCAGTTGTCCGATGGCGCGGATCCGGACCTGACGCCGGTGGATCTTCGGGTCCACGGCGGCCTCGCGCATCTTCCGCTCGATCAGGGAGAGGAGCCTCTCCAGCTCCTCCTGGGGGCGCGTCAGGTTTTCCGTGGACAGGATCCAGATGGTGACCGTCCGGATCCCCAGCTCCTCGAACCACTCCAGCGCTTCTTCCAGCTTGGCCGCTCCCCGCTCGTGCCCCTGCAGGACGTCCCGCAGCCCCAGACGCCGAGCGAAGCGGCGATTCCCGTCCAGGATCAGGCCGATGTGATGGGGGAGCGGCGCCCGGCGGAGTTCGGCCAGCAGCCGCCGCTCGTACAGGCGATACAGAATGGAGGTCAGCATCCGTCCGGACCCCCGGCCCGCGCCATCGCACCCGGGTGCAACACCTGTGTGATGGCCGCATCATTATACTCACCGGAACCCGTCAGGACAAGACGGCAGCCCCCTCGAGAGTCGGGACCGGGTTCCTGCCCGGGCCCGGACAGCGTGCCCTATCTGTCTGCCCTCTCCCTACCTCCAGGGGGTGAGCCACCAGAAGAAAGCCCGGGGAACATCCGCCGGGGCGACCATAGGCGCGCGGGCGATCTCGCGGTCTCCGACGCGGACGATCAGGCTGCCCACCGGCTGCCCCTTGCCCAGGGGCGCCCGCAGGCCGGCCTGGACGTCCACGGTGGTCCGGATGGCGTCCCGCTCCTCCCGCTTCACGAAGACGCGCAGGTCGCTTCCAGTGACAGGACGGAAGGCCCCGGTCGCCCTGGGCAGACGGATCTCCGACGAGAGCGGGACCCCGGCCTTTGCCACGGTGACCTCCACATATCGGCTGAATCCCTCCTCCAAGAGGCGCGCCGCCTCGGCGAATCGCGCCTTGTTGGTGGGCGCCGCCATCACGACGGTGATGAGGCGGAGGCTCCCCCGCTTGGCCGTGGCGGCGACACTGTACCCCGCCTCCCGGAAGTGGCCCGTCTTCAGACCGTCCGCCCCGGAGAACCGGCCGATCAGATGATTGCTATTGCGCAGGATGAACGTCTCCTGGCGGAAGGGGGCCTCGGAGGTGGACGTCCACCGGAGGATGTCCGGGAACTTCACCAGCTCCTGCGACAGGCGGGCCATGTCCCTCGGCGTGGTCACGTCCCCTTCCTGGCCGGGGCCGGGCGGCAGGCCGTGGACCGACGCAAAGCGCGTCGCGGTGAGCCCGAGGGCGGCCGCCCGCTCATTCATTCGGCTCACCGCTCCTGCGACGCTGCCGGCCAGTCGCTCGGCCAGGGCCGCCGCCGCGTCGTTGGCAGAGCCGATGAGCAACGCCGCCATCATGTCCTCGGCCGGGAAGGTCTCGCCAGCCTTCAAGAACACCTGGGAGCCGCCCATCTTGCTTGCCAGCGGCGAGGTGGGGACCGGATCCGCGAGCTTCAGTTGGCCGTCCCGGACGGCCTCCATCACCAGGAGGGCCAGCATCATCTTCGTCATGGAGGCCGGGGCGCCGGGGCGATCCGGCTCTTGGCTGCCCAGGACATCGCCCGTGGCGGCATTGATCGTGATCCAGGCGGGCGTCTCAGGCGGCGAGGCCCCTGCCGACCTGGTCCGGGGCTGCGCGGCGGAGACGGAGCGGCACAGGAGCACCAGGAGGAGTCCGCTCACGAGCAACAGGGAGGCGCCCCGCCCCCGCCACCATGATCCGCAACTCGTTGCCCCATCGCAGCTGATTCCTCGCGATCCGATCATCTGGATTCTCCCCCATCCACTATGTGTGAAGTCCACGTCCCGGCCAGAGCGATCGCCCTCACCTCTGCTGGATCAGCCTCACACCCTCCCGAGCCGCGAGGGCCTGGCGGGCCGCGCGGAGGTGGCGACATTCCCGCCGGAACTCCAGGAATCCCAGGCAGGAACAGGAGCCGGCCGACCACTGGCCGTCCTGCCGTGCCACTTCGATCCGGTAGGCCCCGCGCCCGTCGCGCGCGTCACAGACCGGCCCGTGCTGGCCCTGCGTCCAGGTAAGGTGCACACCGTCCGGCGGACCGTCCAGGAATTCGCGCAGGACCCCCTGGATCCCGTGGGCCGCGGGTCCGTGATGGTAGAACTGCTCCAAGAAGGCATTCACGCGCCGGTAGCCGCGGCGCAGCCCCTGCCAGAGCTCCTGAAGTGTCATCCGTGCGCTCCAGGCAGCCCGCCGAGGTGCGGCGGGACGCCTTCTCTCTGGCCTCCCGGTGGCACCCCCCGCTCCGAGCAGGACGCCGATGGACGCCTGGCGCCGTCGAAAGGTCGCCGGACTTTACCAGAGATGCTGTTCGAAGCCAACACCAGAGCGACACCCCAGGCCTCAGACAGTTCTTCCCGCCACAGGGCACGTCGGGTCCACAGGTGTCGCCAGCCTCGTCCTCTCCCCCGAAAAAGAGAGCGGGCAGGCCACACCGGCCTGCCCGTCTCTTGGCCCTCAGCGACCGAAACTTACGGCTTCATCGAGAGCGGGAAGGTGGGCCCTTTCGGAAGCTCATACTTGATGAAGGGGAATCCCTGGCTGGCGTGACAGCCGTTGCAGCCCTGGATCCCGTCCTTGAACGCCTTGTCGAACTTCTTGAAGTCCTTCGCCTTGATGGCCTCATTCAGGGGGTCGAGATAGGACTTCTCGAAGGCTTTCAAGGCCTGGGCCCGGGCCGGGCGGGTCGTTTCGCCGACCTCCTGGATCTCTCCTGCCTCCTTGATCTGATAGGCGGCCAGGCCCCAATTGCCGCCCTTGGCGGCATAGTAAGCGTTCGTGTAGCGGGCGCCGTACTCGATCATGACCGTCCCCAGCCCGGGCTGCAGCTCGGCCAGGGTCTTGAGTTTCTCCTCGGTGCTCCCCTTCAGCCAATCGGAGGCGGCGTACGCACCTGCGGTGATCAGCACGAGCGCCAGCGCCAAGACGGCCAGAATGCGCATGATTCGCATGATCCACTCCTCCCGTGCCTGATTGTGCCAGGCCGGCAAAACGACAGGGGGATGATCCATCCTCGTGACCCGGAAGCCGATGCGGCGAGGCCCGACCCAGCCAGGAGGCGGTCAGGATCCATTCATTGCTGCACGCTGTCTCGGATCAGTCGGAAGTCACGCGTCAGGCGTCGGGAGGAGGGGAGCGCAACGAGGCTGGGCCCCGAGAAACAAGATTTCCCAGCGCAATGTTGAGGAGCGCCCTCGGCTGCGGCGAACGCGCGGGGCCAAGGATGGTGAACTGGAATGCCGCGGAGGGAAGAATGGAGGATTCGAGGCCTGGTGAGAGCGGAGACCCCGGCTCGTCGTCGTCATCCGCCACGGCAAGCGCCGGAACCTGGGGCTGGACGAGGGCCACGAGGAGGACGACCAGGAGGATCGCCGCCCTGCAGCCATTCCCGCGGTCCCAGACGTGCTGGAGGATGGATCTCATAAGCCGCTGCCGAGGTACCACAAGCCTGGCTCCGCTCAGCTCCCGCTCACGCCTCCAGTACTCTAGCACACACGGAGCCGGGGGTGGGACCCTGACAAGGATCAAAGATTCTTGGTGTCAATGTTCGAACATTCAGGCGCCAACTGAAACCCGATCCCTCAAACAGGGACGAAAAAGGGGGCTGGCCTGTCCTCCGGCCAACCCCCTGGATATTCGTGGTGGGCGCTGCTGGGATCGAACCAGCGACCTCCGCCGTGTGAAGACGGCGCTCTAACCGGCTGAGCTAAGCGCCCGCTTGTCACCCGCCGGCGAACCGTGGCGGATCGCGAGAGGCTATTTTCATACCATAGCCCACCCGTGCGGTCCAGCAAGAATTTTCTGACTGGCCCCCCTGGCGGCACAGGGTGGACGGCACCACCTGTCCCCGCGCCGCCACCTGTGGGACCCTGGCAGGGCGCCAGAAAGACGACGGGCCACCTGGGAAAAACCCGGGTGGCCCGCCAAAGTCGCGTGCGAGTCGGGGAGCGGCTACTGCAGTGTGGCCAGGGCCTCTTCGGCCTTCTTCACCGAGTCGCCGTGATTTCCGGCCTTGTGCAGCTTGTCCGCCTCCTCCACCAGTGCCTTGGCCTTCTTTACCTTGTCGCTGTTCTGGTCCATCTTGACGATCTGGTCGTTGGCCTGCTTGATAAGACTCGGGCACTTGAAGGCGTATGCCGGCATGCCCACAGCCAGGACCAGGGTCGCCACCACGAGAACGAGCACCAGCTTCTTCACGGGATCACCCTCCTCTTCGTATGGTCAACGATTGTGAGACGGTGCACCCTACGCTGTCAGCCCTCACCCGTCAATAACAACCGATGAGGGCAGATGGTTCCCTCTGCGATCAGATTTTCCCGAAGCCGTCCCCGCCGAAGACCCCGGGCGGGCTGCCCCACCATGGGGGATGGGCCACCCGACGACTCCCTTCCCCTCCCGCGGGGCCGGGGCCTCTTTCGGCTTGCCTTCGCCGCCCGATCCGGACTACTCTTGACCCCGCTTGCCTCCCCCAGGCATATCGGTTCCGGCTGGCACTCTCTTGCAGGCCCCGGACCCGCGAACACCAGAAGACCAGAGGCGATTGTCCCCCGCCCTTCCCACGCGGGGTGGAGCGGTGCGGAGGCCGACCATGCAGACGACGGTCCAACCCGAGGCCTTTCAGGAACTCCAGCAGAGGCTCGCCTATGCCGAGCATCTGCAGCAGATCGTCAACCAGATCCACTCGGCCAAGGATCTGGATCACATCCTGGTCGACCTGAAGGACGAGATCCTCGGCCTCTTCGACGCGGAGCGGCTCACGCTCTACGCCGTGGATGCCGAGCGGAAGGAGATCTACTCCAAGTTCCTGGACATCGACGAAGTCAAGGAGATCCGCGTCCCCATCAGCGAACAGAGCATCGCCGGCTTCGTGGCCAAGTACCGCCGGCCCATCAACATCGGCGACGCCTACAACCGGGTCGAGCTCAACGCCATCAGCCCCGCCCTGATCTTCGACAGCTCCTGGGACACGAAGAGCGGTTTCCGGACGAAGCAGATCCTGACCTACCCCATCGTGGCGGAAAACAAATACCTGGTGGGCGTCATCCAGCTCGTCAACAAGAAGAGCGGCGGGCACTTCACCAAGAAAGACGAGGAGTCGGTCGTCGAGATCACCAAGACGCTGGGAATCGCCTTCTATACCCAGTTCAAGCTGGCCCGGAAGACTCCCACCAAGTTCGACTCCCTGGTGGCCAACTCCCGCATCACCCAGGCCGAACTGGATGTCGCCATCGCCGAGGCCCGCAAGGGGCAGACGGACGTCGAGTCCATCCTGCTGGACAAATACAAGGTCCCCAAGGCGGAGATCGGGAAGTCCCTGAGCCAGTTCTACAAGTGCCCCTTCATCGAGTACGACGGGCGGACGGTCATCGACCCCGAGCTGCTCAAGACCCTGAACATGGACTACCTCAAGAAGAACTTCTGGATCCCGCTGAAGCGCGACAAGGACGGGATCCAGGTCCTCATCGACGACCCCAACAACCTGGACCGGCTCCAGGACATCAAGCGCATCTTCCCCGGCCGGAACATCCAGTTCGCCGTCGGATTGCGGCGGGACATCCTCCAGTTCCTGTACGCCGCCAGCGGCGAGGCGGATCCCCTGGCGGCCAGGGGCTCCATCGCCGAGATCATGGGGGAGCTGGTGAGCGAGGCCGAGCTGGAGAAGCAGGAGGACGTCAGCACCGCGGCCATGGACGAAAACGACAGTGCGATCGTCCGGCTGGCCAACCAGATCATCACGGACGCCTACAAGCAGGGGGCCTCGGACATCCACGTCGAGCCCTACGGGGAGAAGCGAGAGACGATGATCCGGTTCCGGGTGGACGGGAGCTGCTTCGAGTACCAGAAGATCCCGCCGACCTACCGGCGGGCCCTGGTCTCCCGGTACAAGATCATGTCCCGGCTGGACATCGCGGAGCGGCGCAAGCCCCAGGACGGCAAGATCAAGTTCCTGGTGGGCAACAAGGAGATCGAGCTGCGTGTCGCCACCGTTCCCACCGCCGGCTTCAACGAGGACATAGTGATGCGCATCCTGGCGGCCAGCGAGCCCCTGCCCCTCGAGAAGCTGAACATGTCCGAGCGGAACCATCGGGAGATGAAGAACGTCGCCGCCAAACCCTACGGGATCATCCTGTGCGTGGGGCCCACCGGATCGGGCAAGACCACCACGCTGCACGCCATCCTGGGCTACATCAACACCCCCGAGCGGAAGATCTGGACCGCCGAGGACCCGGTCGAGATCACCCAGTACGGGTTGCGGCAGGTCCAGATGCAGCCGAAGATCGGCCTGACCTTCGCCGCCGCCATGCGGGCCTTCCTGCGCGCCGACCCCGACGTGATCATGGTGGGCGAGATGCGCGACAAGGAGACGGCCGAGACCGGGATCGAGGCCTCCCTGACCGGGCACCTGGTCTTCAGCACCTTGCACACCAACAGCGCCGTGGAGACGGTCACCCGCCTCCTGGAAATGGGCATGGATCCCTTCAACTTCGCGGACGCCTTGCTGGGTGTCCTGGCCCAGCGGCTGTGCAAGACCATCTGCAAGGAGTGCAAGGAGAAGTATCATCCGCCCAAGGAGGCCTTCGAAGAGCTGGCCTTTAGCTTCGGAGAGGAGGCCTTCGTCACGCTGGGTTACAAGTACGACGACAGCTTCGTCCTGTACCGGGGAAAGGGCTGTGAGACCTGCAAGAACACCGGCTACAAGGGGCGGACGGGCCTGCACGAGCTCCTGATCGGGACTGACGACATCAAGCGGATGATCCAGAAGCGCGCGACGGCTGAAGAGCTCTTGAAGGTCGCCCGTGACCAGGGGATGACGACCCTGGTCCAGGACGGGGTGATCAAGGTGATCCAGGGGTGGACCGACTTCAAGCAGGTCAAGGCCGTCGCCATCAAGTAGCCATGGCCGAAGGCAGGATCGTTCAGAGGCCGGCCACTGACCGGCCCCCGGCATTTTTGGATATCAGTTGGAAGGAAGGCGGAGGCGCCACTGGCGGGGACGGAACCTGCCGGCGATTCGGGATGTGCCGGATCAGGCCTGGGCGATCACGTCGATCTCCACCGACGCCCCGCGGGGCAGCGACGCCACGCCGACGGTGGAGCGCACCGGCTTGTCCTGGGGGAAACACTCGCCGTACACCTCGTTCATCTTCTGGAAGTCGCCCAGGTTGGTCATATACACGGTAGTCTTCACCACCCGGCTCATGGAGGTGCCCGCCGCCTCCAGGACCACCCGGAGATTCTCCAGCACCTGGCGGGTCTGGGCGCCGATGCCTCCCTCCACCATGGCGCCGGTCTGGGGGTCCAGCGGGATCTGGCCGGAGGTGAATACCCAGCCGTCGAGCTTCAGTGCCTGCTCGTAGGGGCCAATCGCCTTGGGGGCTTTGTCTGTCTTGATCACCTCTCGCTTCATGTCTCCTCCTGACATCTCCAATTAAAGGGTCCGGGATGAAACCGCAAATGGACGCCAATTAACGCGAATCAGGACTTCCGATCCAAAAAAGAGGAATGGCGTTCATTTGCGTTCATTGGCGGTTGCAATATCTACTCCCGGGCAACGGAACTCAGGAGATGATGGGCGGCCTCGGCCACACGCTGTGGCAGGCCCCCCACCGTTCGCAGCTCCTCGACCGAGGCTGCGCGCAGGCGCTTCAGGCTCCCGAACCGCTGGAGGAGCAGGCGCTTTCGCCGCGCCCCAATCCCCGGGACCTCATCCAGGACGGAGCGCAGGCCGCTCTTCCCGCGGAGGCTGCGATGGTACATCAGGGCGAAGCGGTGCGTCTCGTCCCGCACCTGCTGCAACAGATGCTTTCCCCGCGAGCCGTCCGGAAGGCGAATCGGCTCCGGGGCATCCGGCCGGAAGACCAGCTCCTCCTCCTTGGCCAGGCTCGCCAGGGGCAGGTCGGTGAGTCCCGCCTCTTTCGCGGCCAGGATCCCCGCGTTGAGCTGGCCGCGTCCCCCGTCGATCAGTAACAGGTCGGGCAACGGCCAGTCCTTCTTGCCGAATCGCCGCCCCAGGACCTCCCGCACCATGGCGTAGTCGTCGGCGCCCAGTACCGTCCGAATCCGGAAGCGCTTGTACTCCTGCCGGCGTGGCTGCCCGTCCACGAACGTGACCAGGGAGCCCACCGCCAGGACCCCAGAGATGTTGGAGATGTCGGTGCCCTCGATCCGCCGCGGGAGGCGGGGCAGGCCGAGGGCGTGCTGCACCTCCAGCATGGCCCGCTGGCGCGCCGCGGACGATGTGAGGCTCTGCGCCAGCATGGCCCGGGCGTTGCCCACCGCCATCTCCACCAGGTGCGCCTTGGGGCCGCGTTCGGGGACGCGGATTTCCACCTGCTGGCGAGCCCGCGCCGACAGCATGCTCGCCAGCAGATCCGCCTCCGCCGGCAGGTGGGACGTCAGGATCGTCTTGGGGATGTGGCGCGCTCCCAGATAGTACTGGGCCAGCAGCGATCCCAGCACGCCGGCAGCGCCCTCCGGGGGTACCCAGCCGACGGGCCGGTGGCCCGAGGTCGGCTGGGTCCCCGCCTCGAAGGCGAAGCTGTCCTGCCCGATCAGCCGGCCGCCCCGGACCACCAGGAGCTGGATGTGCAGCTCGTTCCCCTCCTGGACCAGCCCGAAGACGTCCTGGTCCTCGCCCCGGGCGGAGATGACCCGCTGGTTCTCCGTCGCGTGCCGGAGGGAAGCGATCTGGTTGCGCAGCTGGGCGGCGCGCTCGTACTGCAGCCGCTCGGCCGCCTCGTGCATCTGCCGCTCGAGTTGCTGGATGACCTCCTGGTCCTTCCCCTCCAGGACCAATCGGACCTTCTGCACGATCTCCGCGTATTCCGACTGGGTCACCAGCCCCTCGCACGGCCCCAGGCACCGGCCCAGGTGATATTCCAAACAGAGGGTGCGCCCCGCGATATTGCGGCAGGTCCGCAGAGGAAAGGTCCGGTTGAGCAGCGCCAAGAGGTCCCACATGGTCCCGGCCGGAACGTAGGGGCCAAAATAGAGGGCGCCGTCGTTCTTGATCCGCCGGCTCACCTGGAGGGCCGGGAACGGATCCTTCAGGTCCAGCCGGATGAACGGGTAGTGCTTGTCGTCCCGCAGGACGATGTTGTACCGGGGGACGCGCTGCTTGATGAGATTGCTCTCAAGGATGAGCGCCTCCAGCTCGTTGGCGGTGAGGAGGAATTCCACGTCGGCGATCTGCCCCACCATGGCGCCGAGGCGCTCGGCGTCGTAGCCGAAGTCCCGGTCGGTGAAGTAGGACTGGACCCGCTTGCGGAGGGAGAGGGCCTTGCCGATGTACAGCAGGTCGCCGCGCGCGTCCTTGAAGAGATACACGCCGGGGGCGTCAGGGAGGCCGTGGATCTTTTCCTGGAGGTCCATAGGTGAGCCTGAGGGTGGGCTCCCAGCGGTCAGCTATCGGCTATCAGCCCCGGGATGCTCCGGAGCGCCGGGTCTGGATTATGGGCTCGGAACCCGGCACCGTTCATTCCGAAGCCGAAAGCTGACTGCTGAAGGCTGAAGGCTCGTGGTGAAAGAAACGCTCGCACACATCCTTGCCCTTGTCAAGACGCGCCACGGAGGGGCTTTGTCCTTGACAACCCCTGCCGTTTGGGCTACTTAGCGCCTGTATCAACGCCGATCGGGCCTGGCCCATCCCGTCGCGGACAGACAGTGCTTCGGGCCGGGACGCGTATGACGGCGGGTTCCTCGCAGGAGCGCGGCATGGCAAGCACCGAGGCCTCTCCGGTCCGGGCAAGCATCCTGGTCGTGGACGACGACGTCGGCGTCCGGGAATCCTTCGAGGCCGTGCTGGCGAAGGACTACGACCTTGTCTTCGCAACCCAGGGCCCCGAGGCGCTGCGCATCCTCAGCACCCGGGATATCAACCTGGTGCTCCTGGATATCCGCATGCCCGGCATGGACGGGATCGAGGTGCTGCGCAGAATCAAGGAGCTCAACGAGCAGGGCGACGTCATCGTGGTGACCGCGGTAAAGTCCCTCAAGACGGCGGTCGAGGCGATCAAGCTGGGCGCCTTCGACTACATCACCAAGCCCTTCGACATTCACGAGATCCTGGCCCTCATCAAGCGCGTGGTCGAGAAGCAGGAATTGGTGAAGGAGGTGATGTACCTCCGGTCCGAGGTGGCGCGGGATCACCGCTTCGAGAATCTGGTCGGGCGCAACGTCCGGATGCAGGAGATCTACACCCTGATCGCGCGGATCGCCGACAACAACGCCACGGTGATCCTCAGTGGCGAGAGCGGGACCGGGAAGGAGCTCCTGGCCCGCGCCATCCACCAGCAGAGCAACCGGGGGCAGCGCCCCTTCGTCGCCGTCAACTGCGCCGCCATCCCCGCGGAGCTGTTGGAGTCGGAGCTCTTCGGCCACGAGAAGGGGGCCTTCACCGGGGCCATCGCCACCAAGGTGGGGAAGTTCGAGCTGGCCACGGGGGGGAGCCTGTTCCTGGACGAGGTGG